>SDBS01000896.1_pt1 | contig 29868 bp, 20 predicted proteins | sample 2277091 | NCBI WGS metagenome assembly SDBS01 (sample SAMN10404972, study PRJNA504765) | marine sediment metagenome | isolation source: marine sediment core GS10_PC15, 163 cmbsf | place: Arctic Ocean: Southern Knipovich Ridge | collected 2010 | reverse complement strand
GAAGAGTGCGAGGAGCCGTATGAATCGAGAGGTTCACGTCCGGTTCTGTGAGAGGTTTAGGGGTGAACTTAGCGAAGCGATCTCATGAGCGTTAGCGAGTAAATTCCCCTTTACCTACTCGACACTATTTTTTGATATATCCAATTTTTCTTAAAAAATCTTGTCTAGCATAGTGAGATTCTGTTGAATACGGAGGTTTTAACCAAGGCACGTGACCTGCTCCTTCAAGAACTTTGAACTCACATAAATTACCAGCTAATCGCATTTTTTCCACAAATTCCTTAGCTTCGGAAATCGGTATTCCATAATCTCTGGAACCATGTATAACTAAACAAGGAGGTGCGTTAGGTTTGACAATATTAATTCCTGATACTTTCGCAAGTTTACTTTTGTCCTTAACTGGACCAAATTTATTTGTCTGATCGTAACCGGCTGCATTTAAAATGATAGCATTAGGTTTTGAACTTATATTTAAATTCGCAGTAGGATTGTCTAAACCTTCGTAAAGAGCAGCAACATAACTCATTGCGGCACCAACAGAGTTTCCTGTTGCAATAATCTTACTAGTGTCAATTTGTAATTCTTCTGCATTTTCTCTCACCCAACGAATTGCCGATTTAGCATCTTCAAATGCAGCAAATGGCATGGTGCCGTGCCTGTCATAAATTCGATATTCAAATGATATTTGGACGAATCCATTGTCATTATAATGGCAATGCCAATCAGGTTTGCCCATTGAAAATGCACCGCCATGAAAATATAAAATAGCCGCTCTTTTTTCATTTGGCTTGATATCTTTTGGTTTGAAGATATGAGCGTCCAAGTTAAAACCATCAATTGTTTTGTAAGTTTTAATTGGATGGTTTTGCCGATTTTCAAGTTCCTTATGATAGTAATCGTTGATTTCTTGTTTATAGGCTGTATTCGTGCATAAAATATTAAATTCGTGTACTAGATTTTCTATATTTTTTACTCCATAGTTATCAATATGATCATATAAATAGTAGTGAAGCCAATAATCACGCACAGTATTGTTAGTAAATGAATTTTTGATAGACTTTTGATATGCATTAATCCATTGATTGTCTGATTTTTTTAGTTCATTGTCGTTCAGCAAACAATCAATTACTTTTAACCGTAAAATAGATTTCATTAAAGAAATATAATTTTCATCGGTTAAAAGTTCAGGATCGTCATAATTGAAAGATTCAATGTATTTATATCTGTCTCTGAAGCTGAGTTGGTCTTCCTGACTAATATAATCAAAGTGCAATTGTAGGTAAATGTATATTAACCGATTAAAGGTCAATTCTGTTTTTAATTTGTAGTATTTATTAAACCAAGGGTTTATTTGTTCCGAATTGTTGTTAATAAATTCATTTATGGGTTTTACAATCCGATACTTTTGTTCATTTATTTTAGCAACAAATTCTTTTTCAGGTAATGAAATCAGGTATTTCCATTGCTTGCTGAAATATTCAGATATGGGAATTGATTTAACAGCTATGTCTACCAGAAATTTCTGAGTTTTTAGATTTGATCCTGAAAATGAAATAGAATTATAAAAATTATCTGCGTTGAATTGTATCTCTATGGTATCGTTGGGTGCAAGAAATAATTCTGTTTCGTTTCCATGATATTTTAACGAATAAATATTGGGTTCGGATGATTGAAATTTGAGTTCAAATCTTCCCAAGGAATCAATTTCTGCTTTGTAATCACCAATTTGTATTGTTCTACTTCCATAATTATCAATCTTTCCTTTTATAAGAATTTCATTTTGCGAATATCCCATTTGGAAACTTATCAGAATCGAAATTAATAATATTAAATGTTTCATTTTAGTATCCTTTTTTTTATTTGTAGGGTTTTCTAGTTATTGGGCACAACGTTTTGCAGCTATGGCACGTGGCCGTTTACTACTCAAATTTATATTGATTTCCTGTATGTTCAATTTGCTAATCATTTGTCTTGATGACCTAAATGCGGCCATGTGCTATTAGGTGCTGTTAGGCAAAGTACATTATTTTGAATCCTTTTCATCCTTTTTCTTAAAAGTAAAAATATTAAAGCGTGTATATGGTTTATTATTAATAACATTTATTGTATTATGAATCGATATTATTACTCCGAGAATAATACCTAAATAAATCAGATAAGGTTTATTAATAAAGTTTTGTATTTCAAGGAAATAATATATTAGCAGTCCTGGTAAAATAAATACTAACAAAATAGTTAGTTGAAAACTAATAACATCATAGAAATGATTTGTTATGCCTTCTACCCTATATTTTAAATTCTTCCAAATTAAAATGGTAGGGATAAAAAGTGGGACCAAACCGCTTAAATGTATTAATCCTAATAAGAATCGATCTTCTTTTGCTTTTCTTTCTTTGTCTTCTATGGATTCGACTTCAACGAATAAACTATAATCTACTTCCAATGCTTTTGCAATCATTTGAAGCGTATAGGAGCGCGGATCAACTTCGCCTTTCTCGATACGTTGAATAGTCCTTGCACTAAGTTCAGTCATTTCGGCCAACTCTTCCTGAGTAATGCCCTTTTTAATCCTTAATTCTTTTATTATTTTTCCTGTTTCCATTTTCTTTTTTGAGTACAAATGTCAGACTGATTAGGGTAACTTTCCAACCACAAAAACACGACATTTACATGACATTGAAACGCATGATGTCTTTTTTGTATTTTGCCTAACGGTTGTGTATACTTACCTTCCATATATATTACTATATCAAAAACACATTTAATATGCTAATTTACAGGCGCATAGTACTCAAAACACAAGTATAGTATTTTACAATAGTTTCAAAGCTACTTTTGGCTGTTGGTCCCTCTAAATTAACAACTAATCTCATCATACAAAAGGGCTAATGCTGAATAACATCAACCAACAACAGGAATTAACCCAGTATACTCAACTATAAACTTATCCCCACACAACACCTCAGAATGACCATCTTCTGGTGCATGCTCAAATACAACCCCAATAAATACAGGTGTTGCTGCTGCTTCAAATGCCAGCTCAAATAATTTTGAATATTGTTTCTGTGGTAATGGTTCTGGTACATTGGGGCTATATCCTGCTTTGATTGTTATATAATAGTATTTACCCTTCTCCTTATTCTCCATAACAATATGTGGGGACTCAATACCAGTGTTATAATCCATGAACTTTATATCACCACCTTCCTGTTTTGTGCAATGCATGACCCACTTTTCACATTTTCATTTTCAGGAGCTGAGATTGTAATGACGTAGGGTGTAAAATTTTAGTTTTGATATGCTGTGACTTAGGTAATATGTACCGAAGTTGTTTTATCTCCTTGATCTCATTTATAGCTTTCTCAGGCGACAGTCCAATGCTGTTTTTCTTTAGTAGCCTTTCAAGTTCTTTGTAAATGGCATAAGCCGAGAAACAAATGCAGATATGTGCTTCTATCCGCTTTTTTAGTCTGTGATAAACAGGTCTTATTCTCAGGTCGGTTTTCGATATACGAAAGGCTTTTTCGATCTGCCACAATTGACCATAATTTACAATCACTTTTTTTTTCGACAAACCCGTATTGGTCATATATCCTTTCAAACCGTCCCACACACTGTCAGCCTTAAATTTTTCATAGTCAATAGCAACTTCTATCTCTCCGGTAAGTTTCAGGTATTTGTTATAACCCCTGTTGTTTATATGTTCTTTGGACAGTTTTCCGCTACTTACCTTTTTTTCTAATCTCTTCAAGCCTTTCTCTCTGTTCTTTTTGTCATTATGTGCCCTCTTATGCGAATAGCTTACGATTAACCTTCCATTCCTGGTGGTGAGTTCCCGTGGTTTGCCTTCTTCAATTTCAATGGCAATAATTTTTGCTTTGACTTTTTCAGTTTCGTTTTTTATCCTTCCTCCAAGTATATATTCATAGTTTTCCTTTTTCAAGGCTTCAACGTTCTTTTGTGACAATAATGCTGCATCAGCGATTATAATAGGTTTTTCTATCTCAAATTTCTTCTGGAAAGACTTCAATATAGGAATCAATGTCTTTGTTTCCGAAGTATTGCCCTCGAATATTTGGTAACCGATTGGGTATCCATGATTGCTAACCAGTAATCCTATCATTATTTGTGGTTGTTGGTGCTTGCCATCTTTTGAAAAACCGGGAATGCGATAATCATCTTCTTCTGATGCTTCAAAATACAGGGTGGTCATATCATAGAAGACCACGCTGATGTTGCCCCGTAATATCTTTTTTGTATGTTCAAACGTTATTTGTTCAATGCGTGGTTTTAAACCCGACTCCAATTCGTCCAAAAAACGATAAATAGAATAGACACTAATGTCTATGTTTAAATGCCTTTTAAAGTAAAAGGCTGTCTTTAATTTGCTTCCCGGATAGACCAATCGGCATAAAACCAGGTTCTTAAAATAATTGCATGACCCAAAATGCAAATTTATGAAAGTTAAAGTACTGATAATCAGTAGTGGAAAAATAGAGCGTTCATGTGGCGCACAAAACAGGAAGAATATGGAATCGGCTAATGCAAAACGTGTTGTTGGGGAAGCTTTAAAAGAAACCGGATTAGAAACAGATAATCGTCCTCGACTTTTGTCCGATAAGGGTTCTTGTTATATCTCTCAAGAGTTCAAAAAGTTTATCAACTAAAGGAGGAAAAAGAATCAGAAAGTTGCATCTTGAAAACCATTGAAATCATTTTGAATGATGATTTCAATAGTTAATAAGTATCTCTTAACTTTAACATTAAATCTGTCCAATTGTATTAGACGTTAAACACTAAATAAAGATATGGCATAAATAATAAAAGTCAAGATAAATACTGTAAAATACAGTAAAAACCATAATAGTTTAACTTAACAAAAACCAGACTTATTTGAAGTTACTTAATTTAACGGATGAATATAATTGAATATGTGCAGGTATGGATACCTGTTCTGCACCTGCAGAATTCAACCTGTCATTAAAACCACCCAGGTCATTTTCAATGAATTTAAACATGGAAGTCAGTACTTGTGTATACTGTTGTACATATTCGTCAAAAAGACTTATCTGAGCCTCTGTCGGAGGTCGTTCCCCTGACATAGCACGGCCAGCAAGAGCATACAACTTATCATCAAGCTTGATCGGAATTGCATGATACTGCATTCGGTATTTTGCCTCATATGAAGTCAGAACAGTTTCCATGTTATATAGAATACTATCCAGTTGATGTACTTGACCGAAAATGTTATCTACCGTTTTGTCCCGTTCGTATAACTGGCTGCGTATTTCACGAATCGCCAATACTGTACGGTTGATGTGTGTGATCGTATCCCGTATAGCTGATACGAATTTAAATTGTTTTTCAAGATCTTTTTGTGTGGCCGAAGAGTTTGGATCCGGTAATATTTTAAATTCCTCTGTGTAAATTTCATTATCAACCACAAGCTCGACCTTATAATCTCCCGGCAGGGCTAACGGACCTATATTCCTACTCGATCTTGTCGGGTGACCAAGGAGTTCTTCCGCACCTGGATACCGCTGGTTTTTCCAAACAAATCGATTAATTCCTTGCTCACTTGGAAGGTTTATAAAACTGCTGATAAAATCACCGTCGGCTTCCCGGAAACGAATCTCGACATTATGATCCGGACTTTCTAACATGTAGTTGATAAAAATCCCATATGACTGTGGAGAAGCCAAAGCTGCAGGCTTATGAAGGGGTCGGTAACGACACTGGTTTTGCGGTTTGAACAAGTGATTCTGTATTGTTCTGTCATTCGGAATCTGGCGAAATAGAGAAATGTCGTCCAGTATCCAGAAACCCCGGCCATGAGTGGCAAGAACAAGGTCGCTGTTCTTTATCTGCATATCATGCACAGGAACATGTGGCAGATTTAAGCGTAATGGCAACCATTGATCACCATTATTCAGAGAAAAGTAAACGCCTGTTTCTGTTCCGGCAAATAGCAGGCCCTCTTTTTCCCTGTCTGCACGCACCACACGAACGAAATCATCCTTAGGGATACCCTTAGTGATTTTTGTCCAGGTTTTGCCATAGTCATGGGTGCGATAAATAATTGGCGACATGTCATCAACTTTGTAACGCATAGCTGCAACATATGCAGTGGCAGGATCTTTGGGTGAAGGGTCAATTCTGGCTACTACCGTCCTTGAGGGCAAATCGGGTGGAGTTACATTCTGCCAGGTTTTGCCATCGTTGGTAGTAATATGAATCAAGCCATCGTCTGAACCTGTCCAGATCAGACCAGCCTGAAGCGGTGATTCAGCAATGGTATAGATGGTTGCATTCCAGTTGTCACCATTACTGTCGCGGGTTAAAGGTCCCCAATACGGCCCATTATCTGATGTGTCATGCCCGCGCAGTGGAGTCTTTTCCATGGTTTCCTTTTCCGCGGCTGTAAGATCAGGGCTGATGATTTGCCAACTGTAACCTTCGTCTGTGGACTTGTGTACATATTGAGACCCGGTGTACAATGCGCCGCTATGTTGTGACCAGATAACAGGAAATACCCAAAAAAATCGATATTTCTGATCTGCTGTGCCCCACCCATAGTTAAGTTCGTCACGTGGAGATATATAAGCGTAATCCCCTGAATTCTGATCAACACGGTGCATCCAGTGGTGATTGCTAAGGAACAGCAGGTTGGGACTATCCGGATTGAGTGCCGTATAGCCCCCTTCGGAACTAGCTGTGCGAAATTCATAAGTATTTCTGTTACGACTACCCCTCGGCCTGCTGGACACTTTGTACGATCCCCAGTCCTGCACGTGGCCGTATAGCCAGTAAGGAAATTGATTATCCGTTGTTAATGAATAAATTTGCGCAGTAGGCTGATTGTTGTTCGCAGACCAGGTTTTTCCGCCGTTATAGCTGAGTAGTACACCGTGATCCTGACCATCGATCAATCGATCACTATCATTGGGATCAATCCAGAAATCCTGGTGATCGCTGAATTCCCAGTTGATATCCTTAAATGTCTTACCGCCGTCATCACTGCGGAAAAGTTCTTCGGCTGATACATAAACACGATCAGCAATGCTTGGATCGGCAGTAATATGCATGTAATAATACGCCCTGGCAAATAACCGCACATCGTCTGTCATAAATTGCCAGGTATCACCACCATCGTCGCTTCGGTATAGTCCTTTGCCCGCATCAGATGAAATCAATGCATAAACACGTCCTTCTTTGGCTTCAGTCAGTGTTAGCCCGATTCGTTCACGGATCTTTGCCTTGGGCATTCCAGGATTATTTGTAATTTCTTCCCAGGTGTCACCACCGTCCTTTGATCGATAGATTCGACTGCCTTTGCCGCCACTGCGAATTCCCCATGGAAATCGTTGCACTTCCCAGGTAGCGGCGTACATGAGTTCAGGATTCTTCCGATCCATTTCCAGATCAATCACACCCGACTTTTCATCCTGAAATAAAATTTGTTCCCAGGTGTCACCGCCATCACGGGTGCGATACACACCACGTTCCGGATTGGGTCCCGCGAAATGCCCTATGGCAGCGACATAGACAATATCAGGATTGGACGGATGTATAAGAATCCGCGCGATCTGCCGTGTTTCTTTAAGACCCTTATTAGTCCAGGTTTTTCCACCATCAACCGATTTGTAAACACCATCGCCGTGTGATACATCACCACGTAATGCGTGTTCACCGGTACCGACATAAAGAATGTCGGGATTTGAAAGTGAGATATCTATGGCGCCGATTGAGCCGGTATGTATCTGTCCGTCCGAGATATTTTCCCAGTTGCTGCCGGCATCAGTTGTCATCCAGACACCACCGCCTGTAAATCCGGCATATGCAACGGTTTTTTTTGTGGGATGACCTACAACAGCATTGACTCTGCCTCCTACCATAGGACCAACAAAACGGTATTTGAGACCGCTGAATTGATTTAAGTCAATACTTTGTTTTGAATTTGAATTCTTTACCTGAGAAGCGAGGGCATCTTTCTGAATGGATAGAATGCTGATCAAAAATCCGAACAGAGCACAAATTAATACGTTTTTATTATAACACATTTTATAAATTCCTTCCTATTTGTTTATATTAAACCGGAAAATTAATATCGGATCTACTTCAATAAATGCGACTTTCAGTTAAGCTAGGCTGCATTTTTTTTGAACCCTTGATCGTAATATTTTTTCTCATGTATCATCATGGCAATTTATATTTCCGTTAAACATTTGCTTTATTCATCTAAATAAATCTTAATAACGGCAATCCCTTCCTGTTTTACATAACCCCTATACATTCCGATACCGGTAAAGGCCCAGGCCATTCTTCCGTATTTATCGATTGATATCGCTCCTCCTTCACCTCCAATACTTACAAGCTGATTCAAAATCACATTATTCATTGCATCCTCCAGGGGGATTCCTTTATGGTCTATCAAAGAGGATATCTCTTTACTGGTTAGCAACACCATATGTTTTTCACCCAAACCGGTTGTGGAAACGGCACATGTTTTATTGTTTGCATAAGTACTGGCCCCGATAATAGGAGAATCACCCACCCTGCCGGGTCTTTTTTTCATTCTTCCTCCGGTGGATGTTCCCGCAGCCAGGTTTCCATTTTTATCCAGGGCAACAGCACCCACTGTTTCATAAAGGTCCTCATTACCCGACATACCTGGGGTCAGTGATTCTTTTGGTTCAGACTGGAGCTTACCTCCATAGGGAATATCTTCCTTCAGCCTCTTCTGCAGGGAATTCCACTTTCGTTCTGTAAAGAAATAGTCATCCGGCATAATATCAACTTTCATCTCCTCTGCAAATGCAAAAGCACCCCGGTCAACAAGTAGAACATGTGGAGTCTCTTCCATTACCATCCTTGCCAGGCTGATCGGGTTCTTGACATTTCTAACAGCACCCACACCTCCTGCACGAAGTGTATTCCCATTCATAATAGACGCATCCAGTTCATTTATTCCCTCCCGGGTAAAACTGGCACCCTTTCCGGCATTAAAAAGGTGTGAGTCTTCCATTACCCGGATTGCTGCTTCAACGGCAGCAACACTGGTACCTCCGGCGGAAAGTATTTTATATCCCGCCTTGAGCGATTTTTCCAGTTCGACCCGATACTCTTTTTCAAGTTCGGGTGTCATCTCCTTTCCGGACCTTACTCCCGCACCACCATGGATCACAATACCGTAAGAACTATCATCATTCTTTTTATCCGATGGTTGAGAGCAGGATAGAAGGTAAATGAGTGAAACCAGGCATATTATAACCATATTAACTGATTTAGATACGAGCCCTGATGATCTCTTGCTAAAAGTTTTTTTCATCTGTATATATTTTATATAAATTATATTAAAGCGGATTTTATAAAGTCAAATTTCTGCTTTACTACTAAAAGATTTATGCCGTTTTGCAGCTAGATTCGCAATAGCCCGGAATTCATCCTCCTCTCTCAGCCTTGCGGTCAGCGGATCACTTATTATATAAGGGTAATTGAAAAATCCTGCATTTATGGATGCTTTCAGATGATCCAATGCTTCGAAATAACCGCCGGCCATGGTACAGAAATGAACCATCCGGTATCTCCGTTCTCCATCAACAATCTCTCTCGATTCAAGGGAATGAATCTGATCAGCCAGGTTTTCACTATTACCTGTAATTGCAGCTTTATAAGCCTGTCCAAATTTTGTCCATACACTTTCAGGATTTACAGCATAGGCCAAATCAAAAAGTTCTGCAGCTTTAAGTGTATCATTCAAATAAAGATGAATTACACCTCCGTAGAACAGCTGTTTCTCATTCGGTTTTTTATTCATAACATTTAAATATCCACACACATCCTCATAGGATTGTTTAGCTTCGAGGTAATTCCCTGAATAAATCTGTGACTTAAGAATTTGCATCTGACTGCTGACAAGATTCGCCAGGCTGGAATCCAGAACCTGTGACTTCCGGTATGCCTGGACTGATTGATCCATCTTCCCGGCATAACGGTTTACATAACCCAGTCCTGATAAAAAACCCTGATACCCCGGGTATATCATGGATCCTGATGAGAACAGCTCGAATGACATTTTTGTTTTCCCAATCTTGGCATACAGGGATGCCAGGTAGTAAATAGCTTGCGGTAATTCTTCATTTAGCTCAAGAGCCCTTACAAGACACTCTTCAGCCCTGATATAATATCCGTCTTTCCCCCCGACTTTTCCTGAGTATTCAAGACAGGCATGGCCAAGAGCAGCCAGGGAAGGTGCATATGTTGAATCATACTCAAATGATTGCTCCAGCAGTTTAATACGATACTTCCAGTCTTTTGGGGTTTTGGGGTCTGTTGCAATTGCTTTGAGATAGAGCTGGTAAGCATTCTGATCTAACGATTTGTCAAGGAACAGTTTTCTATTCTCATCCTGGTCCGTCTCTATCCCCATCTCATTCAGAATCTCGCTGGCAACTATTTCTGGCAGGGTATGCAGGGATGTCATATCAACTTCAAAATGCTTCTCCTGGTGCTTTTTCTCTCCAGGAATATAGATCATTTCAAGATCAAGGATTAAGCTGTCACTGGTTGCTCTAAACTTCCCTCTGATAATGTAATCAATATCCAATTGATAAGCTAATTCATTTAATTCCAGTCTCTTAAGCCGATGGTCTTTCACAGTGCCATATGTTCTCACGGTTACGCTCTTCAGGTAAGCCATTTTTGTTATTACTTCCAGCATCAAGCCATTACCAGCATAGAAGTAGGCAGTATCAGTACCGGCAGGGTAGAAAGGTAAAATTGCAACTTTTTTTATGGCAGGCGAATTAATATTCATTTTACCAGTACAGGATACAATAAGCATACTTTGAAAAAGAACCAGTATAGTTATGAATACAGGCTTGACTCTTCTTTCAAAATTGATTTTCAAATCCTGAGAATACTGGAATCTACCCGTTACCATTTTTTGTAATTTTCTGGAAGGATAATTTATCCCATTTTAACAGGGTTTCTAATCCTTTTCTATTGTCTTTATCAATTGCATATTTATAACTAATCCTCCGGTACTTTTTCCCAGATATATTCTCTTTTCAAGGCATATTTTTCAAACCATTCCAGTTCCGAATTCATTTTAAACAGTCTGTGACGTAATTCTCTCCAACCGTGTGGTTCCCTTGGAGCTATATACAGTTCGGTGGGTATACCATTTGATTTCAATGCCCGGTAAAGCTCAACAGATTGCGTGGCAGGGACACGGATATCATTTTCTCCTACAAAGATTATTGTTGGAGTTGTTACCTTAGAGATTTCACTCAGAGGTGAACTTTTCCAGTAGTTGTCAATCGGGGCATTCACCTGCCAGGGAGTTCCCCCAAACCAAGGTGTTCGTTGATGCCTGGTATCACTCTGTCCATACATTGATATCCAATTTACTGCACCTGCACCAGAAGAAGCAGCCTTAAAGCGGTTGGTGTGTGTTATGATCTTATTTGTCATGTGCCCACCGGCACTCCATCCCATTTTTACCATCCTGTCTTCATCAACAATTCCCAGATTAATCAGGTAGTCAACACCAGACATTACATCCAGGTGCGAATGATTGAAATAATGACCGACCATATCACGCAGAAAATCATCTCCATAACCTGTACTACCGCGGTAATTTGGTGCCAGAACTGCGTATCCCCTTGCTGTCAGGGTTGGTATATACACACGCCATCCACCCAATCCATACTGGTCGGAACTTCTTGGACCACCATGAGTTTGTACCACTAATGGATATTTTTCTCCTTCCCTGAAATTTATCGGGTAATAGAGTAATCCTTCAACAGTGACATCATCGGAGGCCTGCCATTTAACTATTTCCATTTTTGGTAACAGGAAATCTTCTGACAGGTATTCGTATATCCTGGTTACACGAAATATACTGGCTTTCTTTTTTTCCGGCAGGATATAAATATCACCCGGATTTTGTTCATCTTCTATGCTTAAAAGGTGTAGTCGCCCTGACGGAGAATAGGACCAGGAATTAACTGTGTGTTCTCCATCTGTCAATTGTTCTGTTTCCCCGGAATATAAATTGTAACTGAATAATTCACTGTGAACTCCCATATTGGCAACAAAATAGATAGTCTTACCGTCTGCCGACCAGTCTGCATTTTCAATATCATATGGAAAATCCGGAGCTTCCATTTCAACCAGGCCTGTCTCAAGCGCTGCTATGAAAAGGTTACCGTTGTAGTAGTTTTTGAAGGCTTCGTTGGCATCAGCAATGAAGAGGATTTGCTTATTATCCGGCGATAATAATGGCTTTGATTCAGGTATCTCATTGCTGGTAATCTGTTGGTTTTGTGTTCCATCCTGGTTCATTATCCAGACTTCACACAAATCCCTGTCATCTCTTACAGGTGAATCGGCGCGTAGATATGCAATCATACTTCCATCCCTCGAAACCGAGAATGTTAGAACCGAGTAATCTCCTTCCGTAATCCTGCTCTCATTGTAATCACCTATGTGAACCCTCCATAGATGCTGTTGTTGGACATCCTTCTCAAATCCAAAGATATCATCGTGCATCTCCTTTCTGATCTTTACATCATCTGGAACTGGGTCAGGTGCCAGGAAATATATGTATTGACCGTCGGGTGACCAGGAGACATTTGTTACTCCTGTCTGATGATCAGACACTTTCACCGCTTCACCTCCTCTGTTTGACAGGATGAATATCTGCGAGAATTCCTCAGGCCCCCTCAGGGAAGTAAATGCAATGGACATTCCATCGGGTGACCAGACTGGATTCTGTTCACCTTTTTCTGAGCTTGTCAATTGAACCTGTCCTGAACCATCGGTTCCTATCCGCCAGATATGGCTGATTTGCCTGTTTGCCTTCCAGTCAGCCACTGAAAGCGTATAGCTGACATGTTCACCGCCAGGGGAAACAGTGGCATCTCTCAGATCAGGAATTTCCAGGCGGTCGACCAGGCTCATTGGTCTTTTTTCTTGGGCCATTGTCAATCCCGTTAAGAATGACAGGCAAATAACCAGTTTAATTGTTTTAGCTCTCATTAGCAGGTATTCTTCATGGTTTTTGGAAATAGGCTCCTTCGTACATTTTTCATACATATAATAGAAACCGGATAAAAATGCAGAGAAGTTTTACTCTTTTCAGGGCAATTGAATTCAATCATTTCACATTTTCCTGAAGTATTTTCTTAATCTTTCAACAATAATTTCCTCTTCAGGAGTCCTTAGGAAGAAGGTATCGATCATTCGCCATTCCCTGCTGGAGTAATAGTTATGGTAATGGATGTTCCTTAAAAATATTGGCGGATCATCCTCCATCACTAACCTGTCAAGGTCCTCCGCCGTAAAACCTAATTCCATCTTATCCCATTCAATTAATACCCTTGGCACATGGGGCATCATAAGATGTTCATAATATTTCCCGTCATTAGGTATTATGGAGACTGTCAAAGTGGATAATTTTTCTAACTGACACTGAAAATATTCAGCCAGTTTCATCTGCTGGTCATATAGCTGGTCTCCTTCCCGGACAAAAATATCCAGCGCTACGGTCAATCCGGTAATCTGTTCTTTGCTCACTTTATGTCCACGTCCCCAGCCAGGATATGGAAAAGTATGATCTCTTATTCCTTTAATGATCTCTGCTCCTTTACCCCGTCCAATCATAAAACCTGTATTATTGGGTGCTTTTATGGCTTTCCCACCACTGAAGCAAACAATATCTGCACCCATATCGATAAACTTCTTAAGATTGCTTACCGGAGGAAGTTCTGATGCCGCATCCACAACAACAGGAAGATCATACTTCCCTGCGATTTCGACCACTTCCTCAAAAGGGAGATATCCCCGGGGAACGTTATTATATGAAAAGGTATAGGAAATACAACAACTTTGCTCTGTGATAGCTCCCTCTAATTCTTTTTTGCTGGATTTCAATGTGCCGGAGATTCCAAATTCCACACATTTTGCACCTGAGGCAATCCATTGGGGTGTGTAATTGATATAATGCCCCCTGTGCAGAAGGACCTCATTAGGTATTTTTTCAGTATTTGGGAGTCTGGCCCATTTTCCATAATCATTCCTGGCCATACACCCTGCAACTGCCAGTTCAATTGCACCTGCTGCCCCACTCGTAATATGGGCATCTTCTGCTCCAGTGAGGTAAGCCACCTTTTGATCCGCCTTTGCATATAGCTCATGCATATCGACGAAGGTCTTAGCTACCTCATTCATGGCATCAAGTACCCGGTCATCAATCCAGTTTCCCCCAATTGTTGTTGACCAGTTTCTTGCATTGATATAAGATCGCACTCCCAATTCCTCAAGTATCTCGCTTTTAAATGGATACTTCATAAATTAAATCTTAAACCTGTTATTCTTTAAATGAATTCCACTGTTCCATGAGAACATCATATCTTTCGAAAGCATCCTCTCCCAGTTTTTGCGGGGTATCTGAAACCATTTCGTACAGATATTCTACATGTTCATGCAGCATGGGTTTATCATACCTTCTTGATCCTTTTTGAAGTTTGGTTAGTTTTCCGGTCAACTGCTCATTTTTCTTTTTGTTCTTAACAGTTGTGATCTCATTTTCAAGTCTCCTGATTTCTCCCCTTATATCAACCAATAGTTTAGCCACCTTCAGGGATAACTCTTCCTGCTCGTGCAAATCCTCAATGCTTGTTCCACTGATCTCCAATTCAGGATTAATTTCATAATTAAAGGTCTGCTCCAGAATCTGCCCATCATATTTCATTCTGACTGTATACTTTCCAGGAGCAACCATTGGCCCCCGGAATTCTTTTTGGCCATCAGCCAGATAATGCCTCAAATCCCATGTGGATTTATAAATCCCCCAATCATCTCTCCCAATATTTTCCAGAACCTCCTCCTTTGAATAAATCAATGATTTATCTTCCCAGAATTCAATCGTAACGGGACTTACTGAAGGATTTCCTGGAAGGGTAAAATGAATATTCTGCTCACCCCTGTAGATATCCTTTGGTGTGAAAAGATGTAATGAATTTGCAGTCTCAAAATTGAACTCAAGAAGTGGTGAGATATCATCCATTATCCAGAAGGATCTCCCCATTGTTGAGATGGCAAGATCTTTCCTTATTATGTTTAGATCGGACACAGGAGTAATGGGCAGGTTGCGCTGAAAAGATTTCCAGGTTTTGCCATCATCAAAGGAGATAAATATACCAAATTCCGTTCCTGCATATAGCAGTCCTTGTCTGTTAGGGTCTTCGCGAACAACCCTGGTAACATAATCAGAAGGTATTCCATTTGAACCATCGGTCAACCTTGTCCATGATTTACCATAATCCTCAGTTTTATAGATATATGGCTGTTCGTCGCCAAGATAATCCCTATATACTGCATAGTATGCTTTTGCCGGATCGTGAGGTGAGGCCTCGATATTTGACACTCTTCCTCCTGGAGGCATATCCGGGCTTACATTTTCCCAATTTTCACCACCATCTCTGGTCAGGTAAAACAGGCCATCGTTTGAACCGGTCCAGATAAGTCCTTTCTTCAGGGGAGATTCCTGTATTGCATAGATCACTGCATAGTACTCCTCGCCAGATATATCTTCATCGATTGGGCCTCCGCTTCTCATCCTGTACTCCTTCTTATAGGCTGTTAGGTCAGGAGAAATGGTTTCCCAGGTTCTGCCACCATTTATTGTTTTGTGGAGATATTGCGAACCATAATAAACAATGTCAGGATCATGAGGAGAAACTTCAATGGGAGATACACGCTGGAACCTGTATGTAACATCTTCCGGGTGGTTACCATAAAGGCTTTCAGCACCAACATAATAAAGTTGTTCAAGCCCTGTCGCCCGGTTAAAAACTGAGAACTGGCCTTTGCAATTAGCATAAACTATATTCGGGTCACCGGGTTTTGGAACAGCAGGCCCGGTTTCACACCCACCTACTCTCTCCCAGTACATCATATTCTCCAGGCCATGATTATCATTACTTCTAAGGACATTTAGTCCAGGCTCCCAGCTGGGAACACAGATTGTTGAATTATCCTGCTGCCCGGAATAAAGGTAATACGGGAAACGGTCGTCAACATCACAGGTGTATAACTCAGCTGTTGGCTGGTTAAAAACAGTTGACCAGTTCTGTCCACCATCCCTTGTTACAGCCGCACCTCCATCATTACCCTCAATCATTATATTGGGATTCAGAGGGTTTATCCATAGGTCATGGTGGTCTGAATGGGTTGCAGGTCTTGATTCCCAGCTCTCACCGCCATCAAATGTTCTCCAGAATATCTTGGTACCTGACCATAAATTATCAGCATTTTGCGGGTTCGCTGTTACATTGGTAAAATAAAATGGGCGGTACATAATACTTGTATGTGTCCGAGGAGGCATCTCCACCTTCGTCCAGCTCTCCGCATAGTTGTCCGACCTGTATAAGCCTTCCTGTCCATCAGAGGCTTGAATTATTGCCCATACCCTTGAAGACATATCAGCGCTTACCGCGAAATCAATTTTCCCAATCAATCCCGTTGGCAAACCCTTGGTTTTTCTTTCCCAGGTTTCACCACCATCGGTAGATTTGAATATTCCATCTTCAGCACCACCGCTAATTATTGTCCAGGGTTTACGCTCTGCTCTCCACATGGCAGCATAAATGATATCAGGATTACCAGGAGCAAATTCAAGGTCGATAGCACCAACCGAATCAGACAGGAATAGCATATTCTTCCAGGTCTTACCTCCGTCATTGGTAAAATAAATCCCCCTTTCTTCAGATTTCCTGAATGGATGTCCCATTACTGCAGCAAATACTTTGTTTTGATTTTCAGGATGAATTATAACAGATCCAATCTGGCCCGCATTTTTAAGTCCTGAAAATGACCAGGTTCTTCCGGCATCAGTACTCTTATACATCCCTTTACCAACAATTACATTACTCCTTATTCCATCAGAGCCTGTACCTACATAAATAATATCAGGATCTTTCTCAAAAACAGCAATAGCTCCAATTGATGGTGTTTCAAAATATCCATCTGAGACATTTTTCCAGTGAATGCCAAAATCTATACTTTTCCAGAGCCCACCACCGGTAGATCCCATGTAGAAAATATTTTCTTTTTTGGACACTCCGGCCACCGCTGTCACCCTTCCACCTCTTGAAGGTCCAACATTTCGGTATTGCATAGGAAGGTTTTTGTTGCCTGGACCTTCTGAACTCTGTGAATATGCATTTATCCCCACGAAAAGCAGGAACATTAACAGAATAAATGCTCTATTGTTCTTCATCTAGATAATTTTTTTGATTAACTGGCTATTCTTTAATATGTTTCTTTTCCGAATGAGACACTATAATTGTCCCAACAAGATCTCCCATAACATTGATTGTAGTATTACCCATATCTACAAGCCTGTATATTCCGCCAACTATTGCTGCAATCTCAAGGGGAAGGTTAAATGCTTTTACAAATATCAAGGCAATCACAAGGCCCCCACCTGGAATTCCTCCAGATCCTGTTTCAAGCAGCAGCCCTATCAGGATTATGGTTATAACAGAAGCAATATCAAAATTAATTCCTGAGGCTTGCGCCGTAAATAGCAAAACCCCGATAAGCATGATAGCAGTTCCATTTTTATTCAACTGTATTCCCAGGGGCAGAGTAAATGAATAGATATGCTTGGGCAGTTTTAATTCATTTTCTGCTACTTCCAAACCTACCGCCAGGCAGGCCCAGCTACTACATGTTGCCAGGGCAGTAGCATAAATAGATCCTGTTTTTCTGAAGAATGTGCTTGGAGTCATGCGTGTAAAAAGAAACAGAAGGACCATAAAAATACACATCATAACAATTTGTGTACCCCATACGCCTCCAAGGAAAAATGCAAGTGGCCCAAACATTGCAGAGCCATATTCACCAAAAGTTGCAGCCATAAGAGCACCTATGCCTAAAGGACTTATCTCCAGAACCAGAGCGACAAGGTCTCTGAATAGTTTTGAAAGAATATCCAGGCCCTTTACCAACGGAGTCTTCATTTTGTCAGGTAAGGTTAAGACTGTTATTCCCAGTAAAACAGCAAAGACAACGATCTGAACCATATTTGCTTCAGCAAATGATTTAAAAACATTATCAGGCACCATATTCAGAAGCATATCAACAACTTTTGGCATATTCCCAATGTTTTCCGGCGGTACACTGCTGAGGTAGAATCCTTTTCCGGGTTCAATCGCACTAAATGATAAATACCCTAATACAAATGACAGGGCAGAAGTCCCTGCATAAAATATTGCTATTTTTGCTGTGATCCTCCCAAGGCTCTTTATATCACTAAGTCCGGCAAGGCCATTCATAAGGTTAAAAAATACAAGGGGAATAGCTGCCATCATCAGCAGCCTGATAAAAAGATCACCAAGGGGTTGAACAACTTTTGCATCTGCCCCAAAAATAACGCCGGCGATAGTACCTATAACCATAAATACCATTATCCTGGTACCAAGGGATAATGCCCTGTACTTCTTATAGAGTTTTATAATACGTTTCATGAATTAATTTACCTGTTTAAATGAGCTAATGCTTCTTTTAGCAAGATGTCGTAATAATTAAGATAATTATTCCTTCCTTCGGGGATATATTTATCCACAATGGCCGGATTACCTTCAAGTATCTCACCATTTGGTCTGATCGTATGCCCAATATCCCACATAAATTCGGCAACAGGCTGACCACTTATTGGAAAAACCAGTGTCTCATCCCACTCCCATGTATTACTGTATCCCCCGGTTGACATTCCTATAGTGTATGCAAGATTATTATCAACTACAATTGAAGCAAACTGGTCCAGATGTGATCCTCCATGGGGACCCAGTAGACATACTGCATTGCCCTTAAAATGCTTTTCGGCTGGTTGGATTATTCCATCTGAATCTTTGGGCAGATGAGCCAGCTTAAACGGAACGTTATTTGAGTATTCATCTCCATTTTCTATGGCCTTTGTTACATCAGTCCTTAACCAATCCATTAACCATCCGCCATCATCAAGGGTCTCTTTTACACCTGCATCAAGCATCCCACTCTGTCTCTTGAATGATTCCTCCCTGCGAGCAATAAAAATTGGAATAACATCACTTATCTTGACATTGCCGAACGTTGTTCTGAAAGGTTCGGGAAAAAGCCTCTGTACAGCATATGCTCCCTTTGATCCGCCTCTGGACCTGGTTCCATCCCATATTAAATTATAATCCAGCATATCATTCTCACTTGCATATTCAATAAGGAAGTCCATATCAGCCACAAGGTCCTCTCTGAACCCATACCAGTCAATAAGCAAAAGGTTTTCATGGTCGGCTGAAGTGTAAACATCAAATGTCCCCCGGTCAAGAAGTAATTCAAACCCAGTATACCTGTTCTCCCCATGAGACTTATAAGTATCGAGCCATGAAATTGCTTCTGGTTCCAGATATGGAATTGTCATAGAATAGACTTCTCCACCGGGTTTTTCAAGTTCAAACTCTATTTTATCATTATCCATTGAGAGTGGGTAATGATAGTTTCTGGCGTTAATATCGGCAGCTACTGTTTTCCATAATCCCTTAATTGAAGAATATCGAACATAAGGCCTCAATTCATTGAAAAAGACATCGAACGATTTACCGTTTACTCCTATGAGTTTATCTCCAACCTCAGGTTGCATCCCATCTGAATATTCCGTAATATCTGTTGCATAATCACCAATAAAAAGAAAGTAATTCTCATCGTCAATATAGTCTACCCTGAAAATAACCGGGGCCTCAAGCGAAGTAGAATCATCTACAACAAGACCTCCTTCTACAGTACTTACACTCAAATGCCTGTCTCGCCTGGCATTACTGATCTTCATTAATACTGAAAGCAGTTCCATATCGGTATCTGCATTTATCATTTCCTCCCTGAATGCCATCATATCAGTTAAGGGGTCAAAATTCATTAATTCATGCTTAATGGGAGAAAATGCTTCCCTGGCCTTTGTCTTTTCAATGATATAATCAAATAAGGCTTCTCTATCCTCTTTTGTACTTGTGTTCTGATCTTCAGTTGCACAAGAAAATAGCAGGCATATCATACCAACTAATATTATAAGATTTCTTATTGTTTTCATTTTTTTATTGCCTTTAATTATTATTTATTATAGTTTTTCTACGAATTTACGTATCCTTTCCAAACCACCCTTATTATCTTCCCAGGTTTTAGAGCATGTCATCCTGAAGTAGCCCTCTCCATTTTCTCCAAAAGATGACCCATGCACCAGGGCGACTCTTTCTTCCTTTAGTAATCTTTCAACAAACTCTTTGGAAGGTATCCCCAGTTGACTTATATCTGCCCATACAAAAAATGCACCTTCAGGCATAGGACAGGATATCCCTGGGATACTATTCAGTTCCTTAGCTACAAAACTGGTCTTCTCTTCCCATTCTTTCCAGTAATCAAGCACCTCCTGCCTGGCAGTTTCTCTAAAAGCAAGAGCCGCCCCAGCTTGTACAAATGAATTACAGCTTGTTATCAGGTGTTGTTGTATCTTATAAAGTGAACTGATTATCTTTTCAGGTCCATACACATAGCCTATCCGCCAGCCACCCATTGAAAAACTTTTTGTAAGGCTGGTCAGGGTCACTGTTCTCTCCTTCATTCCAGGTATATTACATATATTAGTATGCGTTCTGCCAGCCCATGGTATTCTTTCATATACTTCATCTGAAAGAACATATAGATTATGCTTAATAGCCAGGGATGCTATCATCTCCAGGTCTTCCCGGGTATGTACCACACCTGTTGGATTCTGGGGGGAATTAAACAGAATGGCTCTTGTTTTTGGAGTAATAAAACTTTCCAATTCATCTTTATCCCAGCGGAATTTGTTTTCTGCGTGCAAAGGGACTGCCTTTGGTATGCCCCCGAGATAATGAATAAGTTGCTTATAGCTAGGGAAACATGGATCTTCAACAATAACCTCTTCGCCCGGATTGATCAGTGCAAGAAAGCTTATTGTTAAGCCCTGCTTTACTCCCATAGTTGCAATTATTTCCTTTTCCGGATCAGCATCAATATTATTTTCTCTCTTTAGCTTGGTTGCAATAGCTTTCCTGTAATTTGTGGTCCCCTTTGCCATTGTCTGGTGTGTATCACCATCCTTCATTGCCCTTACAGCTTCATCAATAATATAGTCAGGTGTTGGTTCAAAAGCCCTTGCGGCTGAAAAATCGTAAACGCGCTCTCCATTTTCCTTCAATTTTGTTGCTATGTCAGCTATTCCTACTGTTGATGATGAAATGGAGTTAAGTACTCTGTCAGAAATAGATAATGTATGTTTCATAAAATAAATGGATAATAGTCAGGTTATTTTTCTAATACAATCTAATACAATTTGATAATAACTCTTTTAATGGATGATAAAATTAAACAATCAATCAACAATCCAAGGTCTTTTTATGGAAGCCACACCATTTTATTGGTCTGACTTCCATATGTTAACTTTAGTCGCTTTAAAGAGGAGTCCCAGAATTGATTTTTTGATTTAGTTAAAAACCTTTTACAACAATCATGTCAACAAAGGACAGGTCATCATTATTATCATTTTTTATCCTTACTACTGGCCGGCCAGTTATGATATTATTCTGAACAGATGCTGTCAGGGAATGCCATTCATCAAAGTTCAGAGTATTCCCATTCATATCTTTAAGCTCACCACCATCCTCACCGGCGGCAAGAACAGTCTCATCACCCTGGGCTGTTCTCCAAACCAGCTCAATCCCTTCGTCAGACTCAAGGTCACCGCCATCGAGAAATGCAAAATAAACAGCCATATCCAGTACAATAACCGTTGTTCCTCCAGGTATAGTTACTTCATCAAACACAATCTCCAGGGTTCCATCAAGGTCTGAAGAAGAATATGCTTGTGACCCATATTGGATTGTGTACACACCGTCGCCGCCAGCACTGAAATCCCCATTGCTAACACCAATAATTTCTCCTCCATCATCACCAACATCATTTGGATCAAATGAAGAGTCAAAACCTAATTCATTACCAGTCGCGACAAAATCGACGGGGGCGTCTCCAGGATTATTTACGAGTGCAGGATCAGGACCGCCTGGTCTGGTATACTCATAGCCAAGTCCGGTCACATCAACATCCTCAAAACTGCTGTATCCGAATTGAGTGAAATCATCTTCAGCCAGAACGACTGTAACCGTGGCTTTAAACTGACCATCCGGACCACCAAAATTTAATCCCCCCGCATCAGTAATCTCAAATACAACAGTTCTGTCCCCGGTTACATTATCATTATTTAGTACAGATTCAATCAGAACTATATCAACCGTATTTGATCCTGCAGGTACTGTCATAGATCCGGTACCTGATGGCAAACTATAATCAATACCTTCCAATGCATCAGATGAGGTAACGGTATAAGTCAGATTCAAAGCAGATGAAAGGGTAGCAGAAGATACAATCAATGTTGCAGTCACATCGTCTCCGGAGTCCTCACCAATATTAAATGAACTCTTCTCAAATCCTACCCATGCAAACTCATCCGGAATAGTAAAATCATTTTCCTCAAAGCAGGATACAGCTACCATTGTTAACAGTAGCATGGTCAGATATATTTTAAACTTTTTCATATCAATAAATTTTTGGTTTAATTTTAATATCCAGGATTTTGCTGATTCCTGATCACTGGATTAGCATTTATCTCATTAATCGGTATAGGCCAGGCATACAGATTGGAAGGATAAGTTAATGAACAGTTGCCATTGGTAAGGGTACAATCAACACCCCTTACAAATCCACGCTGGAGTCTTTTAAGATCGTATAGCCTGTGACCCTCAAATGCCAGTTCTTTCCTTCTCTCTGTTATTATATCATCTATCAGTGCTGCTCCGGTTGAGCTTATAGCTGTTGCATTAGCCCTGGCAGTTATACTGTTTACAAGAGTAGTGGCTCTAACTTCACTTCCTATTCTTGCTTCACATTCAGCTGACATCAGGACAAATTCTGACAGGCGCATAACCTGTATTGCATGAGCATCAGCATTATTTCCCAGACTTCCGGGATATTTATATACATGACGATCAGGTGCTGGTGTTGCCGGCTCATCCACAAACCAGTGATTCCTCAGGTCGGCTGGTTCGTAAAGGGCAAGCAGATCAGCAGATGCACCATGGGCAGCATTACCATCATTGGCCAGGTAGATATCTATTAATGACCTGTTGGCAAAATCACCATCGTCTGTATCTGTCTCAAGTTGCCAGATAGCTTCATCCCCAACTTGCATGGCAAGTCGAAACCACTCATCAATAAAAGTAGCTGGACTGCCAAATGATGGAGGAGTTTTTTGGACTGTGGTATAAGCTGAGAGACTGTAGGGTCCTGTCAGTATAATATCAGAATCAATTAATGCATTAGCATAGTCACCCATATAGAAATACAGTCTTGCCCTTACCCCGAGTGCAGAATAATAATTCACAAAGTACATATCGTCGCCTCCCCGAAAGTTCTCTATCTCTGAACCATCGAGAGCCTGGAGCAGGTTGATAGCCTCAGTGATGTCGGCCATTGCGAAATCATAAAGTTCTGCCATAGTATTCCTTCCAGGATCTGTACCAGGTACTGATTTAAACTGGTAAGGAACAGCAAAGTGACTCTGATCTGCAGTAAAGTTATAATCCTGTGCAAAGATCCTGGTCATATCAAAATGAGTCATTGCTCTGATAGTAAGGCATTCGGCTCTCACCCGATTATCAAAATCCTCATCAAAAGATACATCTTCAAGTCTCTCGAGTATATTATTAACACTGGCAATTGTAAAATATCCATCTTTCCAGAATTCGTCAGCCGTATTATTAGAGTTAAGGTCAAGAGAATATGCATATGGAAGTCTGTCATGGTTTGTACCTGCAGATTCACGGTCGGCCGGCCAGTTGCCATTGTCCGTAGCTGCATCAGCAATCACTGTAAATTCAGTTCCGAAGTATCCATCCTTTTGAAGGGATGAGTAAACACCATTTAACGCGAGTGCCACATCTTGCTGACTATAAAGAGCAGCCTCAGGCGTAAGAAGCGTTTTTGGCTGAAAATCAAGATAATCTTCACAGGATAAGCTTAATCCTGCTATAGCTATAATTATTATTATTAATTTTTTCATGATATAGGTTTTAAAATCTAGCATTTATACCAAATGTGATCGTCCTTGGTACTGGATAATCTCCACTCGACTCACGTGACCCAACAGTTACATTTAAACCATTATAGGCTGTGAAGGTTAACAAGTTAATTCCCCTTACGCTAAAGGCAAGATTCGACATGCCCAACTTGGAAGCAATATTTGCAGGTAGGGAGTAGGTTAGATCAATATTTCTAAGCCGGATATAGGAGGCATCCTCAAGCCATCTGCTTAAAGGGCCAGGGTCAGAATTTGTAGCATCCAATTTTGGAACATCAGTGATATCGCCAGGGTTCTGCCAGCGGTCAAGTCCGTCAACTGATTGATTGGATCCTCCGGCACCGCCACTTCTCATCAAATCCTGGTAGAGGCTTCTGTATATCTTTCCTCCATACTGGAAGTAGAATAGGAATGACAGGTTAAATCCCTTATAGGTAAGGGAGTTTGTAATACCACCATAGAAATCAGGTGCATAAATAGGATTTGTTCCCTGTACCTTTACTTCAGCATTACTATAATTAAATGTTGTTGCACCATCTGCATCATAATATAAGGCTCTCCCTGTTGCAGGATCAACACCTGCATATGTGGGCATAAACCACTGGTATGCTGGCTGACCGGTTATATGTGCCACACTGTTACTTACTATCAGGGTATCAACATCGTTAGTAAGCGACACAACCTCATTCCAGTTTTTAGTTATGTTAAACGAGGTTGTCCAAACGAAATCAGGAGTCGAGACATTGGCGGTGGTAATTAGAACCTCTATCCCATTATTCTTTATTTCTGCAATATTGTCGATAATACTGGTATAACCAGAGGTAACTGATATAGGCCTGTTCGATATCAGGTCAATTGACCTGATGTCGTAGTATTCAAGACTGGCCATTACCCTATCGTTCAAAATTCCAATATCAAATCCAATATTTGCCTGTGAGCTTTGCTCCCATTTAAGGTTAGGGTTGCCCGGGTTATTGATAACTGTTCCCGGGTTTGGAGAGCCAGGTAGGTTGTAAGCACCACCGGGACTATAGGTATTTCTCCATTCAAAGTCTCCGGAATTTGGATTACCAGCAATACCATAGCTTGCCTTTACCTTAAAGTTAGAGATCAGCTCAATTGACTGTATGAATGGTTCATCAGTCATTGAATAACCAACGCCAAAAGCATAGAAATTACCCCATCGGTTACCGGGTCCAAAAACTGAAGAGCCGTCTCGCCTGAAAGAACCGTGAACAAACAGTTTATCACTGAAAGTATAGTCAGCCCTGCTAAAAACTGATAGAAGAGTACTTCCATCATAATTATAATCCAGATATCCCATACTGGTAGTTCCGCCACCCGCAAAGTTATTTATAGCATCAAACCCAAAAGATTCTGAGCCGGCGTCTGCATCTTCTCCTACTCTTTTATATGCCTCACCACCCACAAGGAATTTAATACTGTGAAGATCATTTATATTATAACTATACTCCGCAACAGCATTATAGTTAGCTGATATATCCTGGTACCAGGTTTGCTCACCTACTCCACCTTCAGTTTCAGCCAGGTAAAATTTTGACATAAACTCTTTCCTGGTTGCATACCTGAAGTCATAGGAGGCAGATGCCCAAAATTTCAAATTAGATATCGGAGAATAATTAATTCTTACTGACGGGAGTGTTCTGTATTCCTCATAATAGTTCTTCGTTAGCTCTGCAACAGCCACGGGATTATGCCCAGCATTGCTTCTTTGCAGATCGAAATTGAAACCCGCTCCATTATATACAAAAGGTGTATTTTCGTCCGCATACGGAGATTTGAGTGGGGATACACTATAGGATCCGGACATATTGCCGGAACGTCCTCCACCACCTCCCCATTCATCAAACTTATTATTAACAGATCCGAAAACTTTAATATCAAAGTCAAGTTTGTCACTTACTTTATGCTTCAGGTTCAGTCGGCCTGTATACCTGTCAAAACTTGATCCGATAACTGTTCCGATCTCATCAAAATAACCAAAAGAGAAATAGAACGTGGTATTTTCGTTTCCTCCACTTGCGGATAACTCATAGCTCTGTATTTGTCCTTTTCTTGTAACCGCATCGAACCAATCAGTGTTATAATAGTTGCCGGTAAGAGGATAATAAGCCGGCCCGGCAGGATCCTCCGGATCTATGCCTGCATTCATTGCCGCCTCTCTGTAATAGGTGAGATATTCCGGTCCATCCAACAAACGAAAGTCATTTGGATTCTCAATACTTGTAGAACCAAACTGAGCATTGAGATTAAAAATGGTTTTGCCCGCTCTTCCTTTCTTTGTTGTTATCAGTACTACACCGGAAGCGGCCCTTGACCCATAGATGGATGTGGCTGCAGCATCTTTTAGAAAGGTAATCGATTCGATATCATTTGGATTAAAGGAATTAAAATTTGATGCTGGAATACCATCAATAACGTACAGGGGTGATCCTGAACCACGAAATGTTCCCAGGCCGCGTATCAATATAGATGGAGACGAACCTGGCTGTCCGTCTGAATCGGTCACGTACACACCGGCTGCACGGCCCTGCATCATACTAATTACATTTTGTTGAGGTATATTTGCGACCTCCTCAGCCCCAATAGAAGTGAGAGAGCCGGTGAAACTCTTTCTGGTGGTTTCACCATATCCAATAACTACAATTTCGTCGAGCAATTCAGATCCTTCCTCCAACACAACGTTCAGGTTTGATCTGGTACCAACTACTGTTTCAAAAGGATGATAGCCGACGAAGGAGAAAACCAGGATTGCTTCAGGGTCATTTACTGTAATAGTGTAGTTTCCATCAAGATCTGAAACAACACCGGTAGTAGTCCCTTTTACGGTAATATTCACACCGGGCAGGGTACTTCCATCTTGACTGGAGGTGACCGTCCCCGTAATTGTTTGTTGCCCTAGCACAAGTTGCGAGAGAAACAACAATTTCAAGAAACTTAAAAAAAGAATTTTTCTCATGGGTAATTACTTTTTTTGTTAATAATTAATAGATTGGGTTTTATTGTTTAAGATGTGTTTGAATCTCCTTGTTTTTGTCGAAGATATGGCAGTAGGATGGTTAAGCAATGGAAATCTAGAAAGAAGAATATTATTTAAGAAAATTTCAGAAATATTCTAATTAAAGATTTAATTTCCATATATTTATGCTACTCTAAAGAAAAATTATTAAAGATGGAAATTGAGAGTTCGAAAAATTATGCAGATCGTATTACAAAGGTATTGGAGTATTTAAAAAGTAAAAAGATATCACAATACGAAATCGAGAACAGAATAAATTATACATCGCTGAGTAAAGCGAAGAATGCCCGGCGATATCCACAAAAGATTATTGAAAAAAAAAGTCGCCAGGAACTTTTAACAATTCTCCTGGACGAATATGGATTGGGATATGATGAATATAGCGATAAGGTGAATACCATTGATAAGATCTTAAAGGACCCCAAGGAAGAAAATGCACTTTACTACATTATGTATTACTATGCCTTTGCTCGCCAAATAGTCGGTAGGGCCATGGTTAAGATCTTTAATAAAAAGAAGGTGATCATGGAATATCGCCTTTATGAACACTGGGAAGGCTCATGCCAGATAATTGAAAATTACACGTTTCTCCTGGTTACCAAAACAGGTGAAACAACACCAGTTCAGAAATTGATTTGTCTTTTTTCAGGAACTGAAAAATTGGGGCGACCAATTTTATTAGGTACATATAGCACAGTAAAGCGAGATGGAATACCTGCTGCCGGGAAAATCTTGTTTGAGAGGGTGTATGAGAAAAATAATCTGGAGAGAAAACTAAAAGCTGATACAGACCCGAGAATTGCCTATTATCTTATGAACAAGGTATTGGTTACTGAAACCTTTACTCCAAATTCATTGGATGACTTAAATTCCAGATATAAACTTATTCAAAGATTTACTGGTCTATATTTTTTGTTTTTCCCGGGGATAAATAGAAAATATACTAAAGCTACATTGGAATGCTTTAGTGATTCAAGCATAATACTCAATTTAAGTAATATAACCTACTCAGGAATTGTAAAGCCAATAGATAATCACACCCTTCAGTTTGAGATGAACGACGATATTGAGATGTCAAACATTTCTGAAAATCGAATTATATTATTTGTCAATACTATTAAGTCTCATTATGAACCTTTTTACTATTGTACAGGGCTCAGCAATGCTTTTGAATCAAAGTGTAACAGCTTTGAATCATTTTTGATTGAGAAAGAATTATTCAACAGGTCTCCAGATAAAAATACCGCCTTCATCTTAAATAAGCTAAAATGTGTAAATACTTTAACTTAGCTGATAAGCTAAACCCACTTTCTTGATTCCTGTCCCCGCTACTAGTCAATAAGCGCTAATCCATACACACAAAGGGTTAGCGCTTATTTCTTTTATAGCCTACTGAAACGTTACTGAAACAATTCATTGATTTACTCCTCTGGGTTACAGATACTTAATATAAGACGATTTGAGGGGTGTGCTTGATCTGTGATGGTGTTAAATGCAATGATATCGTGGCTTAGGGCTTGTTTAAATGGGTTGGTTTTGTTGTGGCTGATTAGCTATTAAGTATGAATGTGTTCTGTTGTTATGGTGGGTGATATTTTGGGAATTGTCATCGATACTGACTATTACTGTATGTTGCATTGCATGTATATTTAAAGGTTCATGTATATGAGCAACTTGTTTATGTATTTATTTTGCAGTTGTTTCATTTTTGAAAAATCTCTTTCTAAAAGTCAAATGTTTTTCCTTAGCTTCTTCCAGAATCTCCTGGAACTCCGGATCATTTCGCATAGAATCTAAATCAGGATCCCTAAGCATTAATGGATAATTAAAATAACCTCCTGCAACTGCTTTTTGCAAAGTTTGAAGACATCCTTTTTTATCACCAAGTAATGCATAATCACAGGCTAAATAGTATATAGGTTCTGCGTCTGTAATATTTAATTGCTCTCGTTTTTGCAATACTTGAAGCCCTGTTAAGGTATCGCCCTGAATCATTGCCTTATAAGTAGCTGAAATTAACCCCCAAAATGAATCCGGATCTTTATTAATGGTTTGATTAATAATCTCAAGTGCCTGCTCATAATTTCCCTGCTTGAAAAATAAAAATCCCTTCATCCCAATGACCCAATCACTACTTTCAAGTAATTCAAATACATTAAAGGCTTTTTCGTATTCTCCTATATTATAGTATGACAAACATAAAGATCGAAACCTTGGATTATGAGGGTCATTTAAAATAGCCTTTTCCATTATCAAAATACTTTCATGATCCATTCCGGCATATCGATAACTATATCCTAAAGAAAAAAGTGCATCTGCGTTATTAGGGTTAATTTGAAGCAAATGATTTGAGATTTCTACAGCATCATCAATTCTAGCAGTTTCTACATAATACACAGCCAAACCTGCATGTGCATGAATAAGATCGTTATTAAAAGAAATAGCTTTTAGATAAATTTCTTCTACTTTTTCATATTTTTCAGAATCAAACTTTCCATATAGTGCTATACGATGAAGACGATCAGCAAGTTGGGAATAAGCTGGTGCATAATTTGAATCTAATTCAATAGATTTCTTAAGCATTTCTGTTGCAATTTGGTTGCCTTCAGCTGTCAATGGAAATGCAAGTCCTCGC
>SDBS01000895.1_pt1 | contig 29869 bp, 19 predicted proteins | sample 2277091 | NCBI WGS metagenome assembly SDBS01 (sample SAMN10404972, study PRJNA504765) | marine sediment metagenome | isolation source: marine sediment core GS10_PC15, 163 cmbsf | place: Arctic Ocean: Southern Knipovich Ridge | collected 2010 | reverse complement strand
AATTAGATATTTCTATTTTTACTGAATTGAAAGATTTAACTATGCAAGTTCTTTCTTTTTCATCTCAATTGTTTCATACAATTCATCCCAGTCTTTGGGTGGGATCTTTTCCTTGTCGATTTTCTGGAGCTGAATCGCATCCGCGGAACAGGTTGGAACGCATACACCGCACCCTATACAACGGTCTAGGTCTACAGTAGATTTTTCATCAACCATTGTAAGGGCATCCATTAGACATCGGTCTATACAAGTTTCACATCCAATGCACAATTCTGTATCTATTTCTGCTTGATAATTGGATGATATATAATCAAGCGGATTAGGAGCCTCCTTGAGATCGGATAAATACCCACAACAACATCCGCAACAACAACAGAGAGACCCTGGCCGTTGAGAATTCCCTATTTCGTATACTAAACCAGCTTCTTCAGTTTTTTGAAGTATATTAAGAGCCTCTTCTTTGGATACAGCACGCCCCCACCCTTGATCGATATATAGTTGTGTAAACTCTTTTTTTAGTACGAAACATGTTTCACGTAATTCAGTGTGAGTACACGGTTCTCCATAAAGGTCCTTTTTATTTCGGCAAACGCACCTAGCTACAACTATATCGCCTTCTACATCTTCAATCAATCTCCTTATGTGTTCATAATTTGTGATGGCATTCTCTATCGGTGCGATGCTCTGCTCAATCGGAACAATCCGAAATTGTGGAATCCCCGAAGAAAACATCTCATTATCCATAGCCTCATCAAAATATTGCGAGGAAGTTTTTAAGAAATCTATCAACTGCTCATCGTCTATATTAGTCCGGTGGGATTGCATATCGTACATACCAATCATGAACATTGCATTAATATAATATTTCGTATTACCTTCTGTTTTGGAATGAATAGCTCCCTTTTTTATAGAACTATCTAAAATTTTCTCCAATTCTTCAATTGATATAACTTTCTTGTCCACGCGCTCATATATATCCTCCAAAGATTCGTACGTAAAACCCAGCTTTGTTGCAATTTTTGCCTCTTCCGGAGAAAATAGGAGTTTTAATAATCGGATTTCTATACCTGATTCTGTCGCGGGAAACCCAATGGGTAGTTCGTCAAGATGTTGCTGTAATTCTCTATAAACATTCGATTCGTTAGACATTATAAATACCTTTTATACTTTTTTGAATAGGAATTTATCTCCAGTATTAAAGTTATCTATGAAAATTCAAAAGTAGTAAATTCTTTTACTAATAAATTTCAATTATTATTAATTGGAATTAATTGTAGTAATCTTAAAAATAATCAAAGGTGAACTAAAGTTATGGAAATGACTATAAGAGAACTATTGGAAACTACATACATCAACTATCCTCATAGGGAGGCGTTTGTTTTTAAAGATGGTAGAGCTACTTACGGAGAATTTTATGTTAAAGTAAACCAGAAAGCAAATGCATTATCAGAACTCGGAATAAAAAAAGGAGACCATGTTGGCCTCATGTTCCCTAATTGCATGGAAATTCTTGAATCAATTCTCGCGCTGTGGAGTATAGGAGTAATAATTGTACCCCTGAGCTTCCGATTAGCACCACCCGAATTGACTTATATTTTAGATCATTCTGATGCATCTGCTATAGTATTTCACGAGATGCTAGCGAAGATTATAAACACAGTTGTGCCCAATGTTCCAAATATAAAAAAACTAATTTGTTCAGGGAAGAATCCTCCTGAAGATTATATCGATTTCGAGAAAATTGCAAAGGATCAGTCTACAGATCCCCCTAATATAGAGCTTAAAGAAGATGATATGTTAACAATTATGTATACTTCAGGTACTACCGGAAAGCCTAAAGGAGTAGTGATGACGCATGGCCGTATGGTCTGGGCGGCGATAAATTTGGTATCATCTAACTATAGTGGCTATAGTAGAGGATTGACAATGTGGCCCTTTTTTCATATCTCTGCTTTTTTGAATTTATGTTTTACAATATCTATGGGAAATACAATGGTTTATATGGCAAAGTTTGATCCCGTAGAAATGCTTGAAACCATGGAAAGAGAAAAAATTAATAGTATGGGTGCTCCTCCAACTGTATATAAAATGGTACTTAGAACTCCCAACATTGAAAAGTATGATTTAAGTTCGGTAACAGGCTTAGCCTCCGGAAGTGAAGTGATGCCCGACGAAACCAGAAAACAACTTGAAAAGGTATTTACTAATGCGGGGATTGCGAATAATTATGGAATGTCGGAGACAAGTGGCGCAATATCCACAAGAAAAGCAGAATATACCGAGGAAAAACCATTTTCTATCGGACTTCCTCAAGCACATATGAGAGTGAGAGTAGTAGATGACAACGATAATGATGTACCTCTTGGAGAAATAGGAGAGATCATTGTCCAGGGCCCTAGTGTTATGAAAGAATATTATAAAATGCCGGAAAAGACTGCTGAAACAATGAGAAACGGATGGCTGCACACCGATGATATGGGTCGATTTGACGAGGACAGGTTTCTTTATATAATTGAAAGAAAACACCATATGATAAAAAGTGGTGGAGAAAATATTTATCCTAAAGAAATCGAGGAAGTTCTATACAAACATCCGAAAGTACTCGAAGCTGCCGTATTTGGGCTCCCTGATGAAACTTACGGACAGAAAGTTTGCGCCGCAATTGTCCCAAAACCAGGTGAAGAACCAACCGCAGGTGAGATTATTGGATTTGCGGCTGAGAATCTTGCGAGCTTTAAAAAACCAAAAGAAGTCTATTTTCGTGATGCGCTTCCAAAAAATCCAATCGGAAAAATATTACGAAAAGAACTAAAACAAATGTATGAAAAGTAAACCCAATCCTTTTTTTTTACCTATTTTTGTAATTTTTTATTAAGTTCATTAGAGTCGTTAAAAGGCTTATACATATCTGTGATTTATTTATACAATAACGTCTCTTTAAATTAAAATAAGAAACCTTTAAATGGAACTTTATCTTTTAGAATCTAATTTAAATTTGACTAAAAATTATTTCAAAACAAAAAAAATTGATTAAAAATGTGCGCAGAAATTGAAACAACGAAATTCCCAAAGGGCAAGGCATTATCTTACTCGATGGGAGTCTTCACAAACAGTTTTATCTACTTTGCTTACGATATATTAGTGTTCTACTATTACGAAGTAGAGTTAGGGCTAGCCACCGCGTTAGTGGGGCTTTCATTTGTAATATTTGCGGTATGGAATATGGTTAATGATCCTCTGGTTGGCTACTTTACTGATAAACCTAAAAAGTGGTCGAAAAAGTATGGATTGCGTGCTCCTTGGATTCTTTTTGGAGGTGCTCTGCAAATAGTAGCCTTTTTCTTCCTCTTTTTGATACCTTTTGATACCGGTAATGTAAAGTCTAATCCGTGGCCTTTATTTTTTTACATGGTAATTGTGACATGCATATGGGATACTTTTTTCTCCATTTTTATGACTAATTATATTGGTGGTTTTGCCAATGTATTTCGTACTCCAGAAAATCGCAGGAAAGGCAGTTTAGTGCTTCTTTTGATAGGAATGGGAGGTAATCTCTTTGCTTCAGGATTTTTAATACCGATTATGATTATATATGGAGATCCAAGCTCATATATTAGAGGCGCTGCAGTGTCTTGTATAGTTTTATCCATTGTTTTGGTTGCGTTTATTCCAGGCATTTATGAGACTAAGGAAATAAAAGAGCGTTATCTTAAAATCCATGAAATGAGGGAAAAACAGAAACTACCTTATACAAAATTGCTTAAAATTGCTTTTAAAAATAAGGATTTTGTAATATATGTCACCATGTTTACACTGTTTATAACTGCAGGCTTAATGAGCCGGGTTTCAACATTGTATTTTATAAAGGAAGTTTTACACGAAGATATAGGTATTTTAGCACCAGCTACTCTATTATTTATGGCAGCTTTCATTCCATCTCTCTTTATCTTTACATATATTGCTAAAAAAACCGAACATATATATGTAACGATTATAGCACTTATCTTAGGTGGTATAACTGGGTTACTATACATGGTTATAACTAATGCAATCGGTTATTATATATTGCGGATTATGGTTGGGGTAGCTTCAGCGGCTTGGGGTGGTATCTTATTTTCAATTACTTCAGATGTCATGGATTCAGTGTGCATTGATGCCGAACAACATGTAGAATCAACAATGATTGGAATTAGAACCTTTTTCCTTCGGTTGTCTTATCTAATCGGTGGCGCCATCATAGCAGCAGTACATATTGCAACGGGCTATATACCGGGTGCGACTTCACAATCTGATGCTGCCCAATTTGGGATTCGTTTGCACACGGGATTAATCCCCGCTATTTTTGCTTTCATCGGAGTGTTCCTATTGATTAAATTTTACACTCTAAAAGGAGATAGAAAACGAGAATGTCTGGAGACTCTACGAGCAAAGGGACTCTAAAATAAATATTAAAAAATTAATATTTTTTTTTTTTAAATACAAGATTACCAATAAAAATGCAATGGTCGCTGCAGATGTAGTTCTAAAACCTGGTGAGCAATTGACATATGAAGAAGTTGCTGAGTTTTGTAAGGAGCACATTGCAAGCTTTAAAAAACCGAAAAGCGTGTTTTTCATGAAGAATTTACCAAAGAATGCGATTGGAAAGGTCCTCCGAAGTAAGCTTAAAGAAATGTATTCGGAATAATTCATTCCTATTTTTTATTTACCTTAAGTATCTCAAGAAATAATGAAATTTGATAGTATAACAAAGTAATATTTTCGAATTTGATCATATTTGAAAGACAATATGATATTTAATTCTATAATGCATAACTTCGAAATTTATATGAAAATAACTTTATCGTAATCCATCATTTTTATTTTATTTTTCTCAATTTGATAATTTATGATCAAATTACACCATCGAATTTCTAAATATTCACCTTTCTAATGATCCATCTAGGTTTGATTTTTGGTATATTTTCATTTTGAAACAAGTATTTTATTTATTTTGTAAATTGATGTATTCTAAATTGATAACTTATATTTCGAAAAGTGATCATTTAAATATTAGTTTTCTCTATCATAATATGAAAACAAAAAAAATAAAAATTGAAAAAAAAGGTGTAGAAAAAAAATGATCGAATCGAACTTCACGAGAAAATTAAAAGAAAAGGCCGAATTTAATTTTGAAATGATAAAGGAATCCATAAAAGGATTGTATGAAGTGATGGGCTTAGCAATTCCTCAAGATGAGGATTCAATTTATTATGATATTGGTTGTGAAAATCTCTCTGCACTATATAAAAATTTACTTGAGCTCTTGACGAATGATTACGGTGCAAGAGATTTTGTTAAAAGATTAAAAAATAAACAAATTGACGTTGAAATTCCTTTAATAGACTTCTTTGACGAAGAAGAAGAAACGGAAGAAACAAATTATTCAATAAACTAAATTTTACAAAATTCTTTCTTATTTTATCTCATTTCTAAGCTTTTCAAATAAATTTTCTCTTTAAAATTCATGAATGTAAAATTTAAAAGGGAAAAAAGAAAAAAGAATTATTAATTATTTTTGTTAGCTTGTTCTACATCTACAAATGACAGAGTAAATAATCCAATTCCCATAATAATTCCGACAGCGATTAATGCCCAACCCCAAGCATATTTACCTATAACATCGGCGGTTGTAAGAATTAACCCGAAAAGTATAGGTCCAAAAGATGACGAAACCTTTCCGCTGAGATTTGAAAATCCAAAATACTCACCGAACTTTTCCTTTGGGGCGAGCTTCGTTACCATTATTCGATTAATCGTCCATGTTCCTCCTAAAGCTGGGCCTGCTATTATACCCATTATAATACTGAGGATAAAAGGAAAATTTAGCCCAATATCAATATAAGGCAAGGAAAAGATTAAAATGATTCCGATTGCTAGCGATATGGCCCATAAAGCGCCTACAAAATAGAAGCCCTTTTTTGGACCATATTTTTCTCCAAATAATCCAACAAAATAAGTAAATATAACGGCTGAAAAGGTAGCAATTAAAATATAAATAACACCGAATATATCAGAGGCTTTGCCCTTAGAGCCAATAATTAGACCATCAGTTATGAGAGGCATCATGTAAAGAATTAAAGTATTAGCGATATTAGCTATTAAAAAATATGCAATCACATAGATTAACATCGGTCTATGTGCTTTTATATCCTTAAATGTACTTCTTAGCTGTTTAAATGAGTCGGCAATTACTTTACGCACAGGGGGAAGTTTTTCTTTTCTCTGTTTTTCACGAACAAATATAAAAGGAATTCCCAAAATTAAAAAGAGAATCATAGGCAAAACAAACGTTATCCAATATCCGGTATATCCATACGATATAGTTCCCTGATTAGGATCACTTACAACATCACCCCACATGAACATCAATGGTAATAATACAATAAGAGAAATAATCGTCCCTAAATATCCCCATGCGATCCCAAACCCAGAAACTTTTCCAATATCTTCCTTACTCGCAATAAATGGAATCATAGAGTCATAAAAAATCAAACTAAATTGATAAGCGACGTTTGAAAGGATGTAAAAAATTAAAACAACAGTAATACTGTGGAAAAACCCAAGCAAAGAGGCAAATAAAAGGGTTATACCGCCTAAGACTATTACAAAGGGTTTCCGTTTTCCTGCATTATCACTGAAAGCACCTAAAATGGGAACACAGATGGCCAAAATACCTTGCATGATACCCTGAACGAGACCAAAAAGAAGAGCCGCTTGGCCATATGTTAATCCATGTTCTAGTTGAGCAATGACTGATATATAGCGATAAATAATTAAACTTACAATAACCATGGAATAAATAGTATTTGCTAGATCATTTATGTCTGCTTGGTCACTGCCAAACAGATTACATAGCCCAGCATAACACATTCCTTTTAGAAGTCTTAGTTTCTACTTCAATTTCATCTATACTAGCAGATTTGTTAAGAGATACAATATCATTATTATCAAGTGGCATAAATATCACAAAATTTCTTAATAAGTTAATATTAAACATCAAACTAAGTTTAAAAAATTTGTTTTGAATAAGAAACTATTTTGATGAGAAACTAATTTGATTTTTGACTATAAATCAAATCGAACTTCACACTTATCTGAGTCACAGAACACCGCCCCCAATGCTCTGTCTTGCGTCTTATCCAGACTTAATATCGGAGTGATTTTGGAAATCATTTCTTCATATTTTTCTTTCGTAATTTCCTCATACGGTGCTTGTTTATAGCCATGTTCTTTAATTGGTAAGAAACTAGCACTTTTTAATTTATCCTCATATGCTTCAAGAACATGCTTGACTTCTTCTGCTTCTTCCTGCTGGAAGGTAATTGTTATGCTCACTTGATTGTCTGACCAGTAACGTTGATATGCCGCGGCATTTTCTGCCTGTTCCCAGATTGAAACTTGATTCTTTGAACGGGTAAAATACTTCTCATGAACGGGAAATTCTACAACAATTGTATTAGGACTATAAAGGTCATCTTCAATAGTATATCCTGCAGCTTTAATTGGTTCTATCAGATCAGAGTTTTTAGAGATCCTAATACGCCTTATATAATATTCTGAATGGGGGTAGTGAATTCCTGGAGGCACCCCTGGGAGTAAACTAACCGTTCCGCTTGGTTTCACAGTAGTTATTTTTATCGATTTCGGTACACAGAGCCAATCTGAGTAATCTTCATCTAAATTACGTAAATATGAGTATCCTTTATCACACCAATCCAATATTTGTCTTCTCCCATGCTTTACAAATGCCTCAATAATCCCCGTTTGAGAAATACCCATCCTTCTATTTTTAAGCATAACTGCGTTAGTTTCTTTCCAATGAGTATTAACCAGAGTTACAGATTTGGAATATAGATAGGCATATTTCAGAGTTTCTTGAAATTCCTCATAAGATTCATGTCTCGAAGGAAAGGTCTCCACAAGGCAGCACAATTCGAAGCTCTCCAATGTTTGCTCTCCACAATTCGCAGTAAATACCATCTCTAATTTAGGTCTTCCAGATTTAGTACGCTTTTCGTTTATAATAACACCAAAGTTATGAAATTCATCAACCGTACCATTATAAATAGTTTCTTTGCCAATTCTTCTAACTGAAGCAACTTTATGATTATAACATAAGCCAGCTTCTTTTAATGTTAATGCTAATTCCTGTTTATAATTATCCCTTTCCAGCATTCGGGAGGAAATTATCTCACAATTATATCTAGTAGAAATCAAATTAAGAAAATTTTGATAGCTATCTGGTAAGCCAGCAGTTCTTAAGTCATTAATATTATTTTCATTGAGAATTTCGATAAATTCTGATTTTTTCGGAACTTCTTCATACTCATCGATATATTTTTCGAATAGTTCAATCATTTTCTGCTTTATGTTTTCATGTCGTTTCTTTGCCAATTTTTTTGTTACTATCCCAGCTTGCTTAGCTGCGACCTTATTAGAACATGAATATGAACAATATGCCTGTTCTCTTTTGCCCCATAAAACTTTAAATTCTTTTCCACAATACTCACAATGCTTAACTACAAATGTGCACTTGTTAAAAATCAATTTTAAATCTGTTTTTTTCTTTCTTATTATGAATCTTCTATATTCTCGCATCTCGGCAGGATTTTTGAAATGCTTAAATCCACAACATTCATTGGCTTTTTTAATAAGATGTGTTGGTGTCTGTTTTTTACCCCATCGTGGGGAAGTATGAGGCATTGCTACAATACGAGAATATTTTTTCCACACATTAGTGGTTAAGGGATGATTATTCGCTTTAATATATTTGATCATCTCTTCATATATCTCTTTATCAGAATAACCACAATAATTGCCATTTTTTTCCCCAGATGTTGATTTAGACATTTTTTCCCTATAGCTATTTTTTTGTTCTTTTGAAGCATTGCTCCACCATTTTCTCATTGGATTGTTATCACCAGAAATGTCATGAAGGGAATCGTGTAGTGTTTTTAATATTTTTTCTAAATTCTTTAAACTATTGTTTAATCCATTTCTGTCTTTATGATGAATAACATAGTCTTTTGGAATTTCAGTATTATTTAATTGTTCATAGGTAAACGTATGTTCGAAAATATTCTTTTTACCAGTATTTAACATCCAATAACTGTATCTTTTCTTCTTTTCTTCTCCCATAATCTCTGACCAAGTAGTTTGCCATTTTGGCATAATCGCTAAGCTATCACCGGATTTCAAATCCTTGGCTTCTTTTCTTGTCATATCTTTTAGAATAAATTTATGATTTCCAGTGCATTTTACTGTGCTCCCATCATCTAATTTTACTTCATAGATCTCCTGATTATGACCAGTGATTCTTGGATTTCTCATCATTCTGATTTGAGTGTTTCCATTTTGATCTTTACAATACACTGGTATATCAGCATCTTCTTCTGCCAACTGTTTAATTGAAACTGCATTACGGCCATCAGCTACAGCAATAAGTGTATCTCCAGTTATACAAGGATTTACACCTGCTGCTTTTTTATCCTTAAAGTCTGGTTTAGTACCCATTCGTGAATAAGATCTTGCATTTTCTAACCAAAATACACCAGGTTCTCCATTAATTTTTATTTGATCTGCGATAAATGAATAGTCCAGACCCTTCATAGCAAACACACTATTGTTACTTGCCCACCTATGGGAGTATAACTTATCTTTATCCTGTTTACTTGTCACGAATTCCATATCGGCAGGGTCACCGAGCGCGATTTCTGCGCTATTATGAACTAGAAATCCCTCACATACAAAGTCATGATTATCTTCTACTTCAATATCATAAGTCTGAGCAGTACCTGCTGGCTCAATATCTATTATTTCAATTGGCATCCATTCAGGATTAACTAAATTCTTTTCTATTAAGGTATCAAAATTAGCATCACGATATTTAGGAACCACCTTTTGAACTCGTTTACCATGTTCCATTAAAGTACTAATTTCTCCAATTTTATTTGTTTTCGTTGGACGTATTAGGCCACTTGCAGTAATATTAAAATTAATTTCTCCTCTTTTTTTTGCATCAATAATTATTTGAAATGGAATTGAAAGCCCATTTTTTTTACTTGTTCTTATTATAGCATTCCATCTAGCTGCATAAGGTTCAATTAATTCCTTAACTCTAATCTGAGACTGAATCCCTCTAATATGTAAAGAATGACTTCCTTCATATTGTTTGTCATAATCTTTAAGTTTCCTTTTAGGTAAAATATGAAGCGTAGTAGCTATTCCTAAAGAAAGTAGGATTTTTTGTAATTTTAATAAGAAATTTGGATACTTAGAATATAATACATTGTTTCTTGTACCCCCATCCGCATCTGCTAAACCAGCAATAAAAGCGGATCTTATTTCTTGATTACCGTTCCAAATAAATTCGGGAATAAATTGTTCATGATTTGGCTTTTTATATTTTTGCAATTCGTCCACAAGACGTTTACGATAAACATTGATATGTGTAGAATTATCTGTTACAGCTATACTTGGAGTGTATCCAATTGCTTTTAGCACTGCGATACATTTTTCTCCAAGTGGCCCGTATAATCGTTCTGTTGACATAGCAAAAGAAACTGTACCACCACCCTGATTATTATAACGAGCACATCCATCACCTATAAAAAATCCTATTAGCCATGCATAATTAGAATCTATACCGTTTTGACCCCTCGAATGAGTTATTGAAATTAATCGATCTTGTTTTGTAAGGTTTTGTGCAAATTTCCAAGTATAGGATTTCAATCCATTATATACTGCTACTCGATGATTTGCTGTGCATTCTATACTCCCCATAGAAGTTTTTATTTTTAGAATTTTTTGAGTACCTTGATCAAATTTATGAATAACTTTTTTATACTTTCCACTTGAGGTTAGAACAAAATCTCCAATCTCTATATCTGAGATTCTTTTAGCACCACTAATAGTAGCAACTCTTTGATCTTTGGCTATGCATCGGCGAACGTTACCCGCCACAACACATTTACCAATATGATTCATAATATCCAAAATATCAACAGAAGTTATTTTTTGACCTACGCGGGCTTTTAAAATATCATGAATATCATTAAGCATCACTTTTAATGGGGCGGGTCCTGAAGCAATTCCTCCAAAACCTCTTATAGGTTCTCCGGCAAGTCTGATTAAAGAAAAATCATAGTTAGGGACTTGTTTTCCTAAGAAATAAGCTTCAAGGATTACTCTTAAGGCATCCACCCAGCCTTCTCTACTGTCGGGAAGTTGAAAAACAAATTGCCCCTCTTGGGGTTCTTTAATGGTGATTTTTTCTGCGCCTTTTGTGTCAAATCCTACACCAACCCCCAACATTAATGCATCCATCACGAATTCAAATGCTTTCGAGTATTTGAGATCTATATCTTCAGTGGAGGCGAAACCGCAATTACCCGTTAAAATATTCCCTTCTAATACAAAACTGTGAGTTTCAGGGACTGTTGCACAGTATACTTCTTCATATCTATCAGTTTCTTCTACTGAAACTACTTGCCAAAAACGTTTTGCTTTAATTTTTATAAAGTTATCTCTATGCTTTGGAAGTAGGAAAAAGTTTTCTTTTAATGTACTTGCCATTAACCTAATACGATACATCGTAAATTCTTCATTGGTTAAATTTGATATACGATTTTCTACTAGAATTGCATAATAACCAATCCCAAGTATTGAACAAACATCACGCACAAATAATATATTATCTAAATTAGAACTAGAGATCCTAATTTGCCCACTAACATCACAGCTTCCATCAGCTGCAAAATATCCTGCTAACCAACCATATAAAAAACTTGAATCTTCATTTAATGGAGGAAAGGTCTTCCAATATTTAGGGAGATTACTTATACGTATCGCTCCTCCATCACATTTATTTGGATCGAGAGTTTTATTATTTAATGGAAAATATTTTTGTAACTCTTTATCTTTCTCACCACATAAGAATAGATGATTTCCTGATCCATCACCAAAGGAGATACCACGTGCAATTCCGAAGGGGGATGGTCGTAAATCTGGACTTCCAATATTTCTTGAAAACATATATGTTAAATTATAAAATTCCTTCAGTTCAGATGTTTTACATTCAAAATTTCCTTCAGTTCTATGTTCTATTTTTCTTGAATTAGCAAACCATCTGTGATCTGCTGTACATAATATAGATTTTTTCTCTTTATTCCTTTTAACTGTCAATTTTACTAATTTTTGTTTTCCAAAACTTTTAATAGGTGCTTCGATCCATTTTCCATTTTTAGATAATAGTATTTGAGTTGTGTTCACTAAATCTTCTATTTTCTTTATGCCCTCTCTAGTAATCACCTCTGTTTCAGCAGCAAAACAGTTATTTAGTGCCATAGAGCCATGGCGAGCAATAAATTCCGTTCCCATCATCCATAATCCTCTACCAGGCGGACTCATTCTAAAATTCCATATTTTTTCATACATTTTCTGAGCAGATTTTTGAGCTTTAGAAGAATCCCATGGTAAAGACAACTTCAAACAATGCTCTTTTTGTATAGAATAACAGCCTTCCACTACCCTTCTTATAGTTTCCCGAAATTCTTCTTTCCTATTCTCCTTTTCAATGATTCTAGCATAAGTTCTTTTGTATGTGATATACCCTAACGGCCCCCACTCTGGTTGTTTTCCACTGTATTGAGATATGAAAGATTCGTCTAATTTGAAGCTTATATTTTCTAAGTTAATTGCTCTTGCAAATAAATTGCGATATTTATTCATGCCCCTTTGAGTTAAATCAACACAAACTAGCTCACGAATATAATTAGTAGTAATCTCTTCAATTCCAAGGCCAATGATTTTACGGATAACATCTTCTGCAACCTTTTGAGCAATTGACATATCAAGTCCAGTTTCCTTGTTAAGAACCTTCGCGATAGACTTTTCATCAAAAGGATGCTTTTCACCCTTAGAATTGATCACCTTTTTAGGGTATAAATTCACTAAGCTAAACGAATTATCAGTCATTTTTTAATCTTCGAAATTCATCATTATTTTAATATTCTTTAATTCAAGTAACCCAAGAGAAACATTATTTCTTACCATTTAAAAACTAAATTAATAATCCATTAATGACTCTCTCAAACAGAGGTATTCGAACGAAAATTTTAATCTATTAAATATATTGTAAAACGCACTTTAATTTTTATCCATTTATATTGTTAACTTAAGTGGGTTTTTTTGTCGTATTTTTGACGGAAGACCTTTAATTGATATAAATCTTGTAATTATTTAAATGAAAAATGTAAATAGGATTATTGGTTTTTATAAATTATGATTTTAATTATTTTGTTTTCAGCTTTAGCACTGTTTATATTTATGAATATTGCATTTGTAGTTGGAACCGCATTAAAAAATAACGGAATTGTAGATAGCTTTTATGGGCTTGGATATGTTGTTGTAGCTTGGACAAGTTTTATTCTTATGGGAAGTTTCTCTATAAGACAAATTATCACTACAATATTGGTATCAATTTGGGGATTCAGATTATTTTTCCATATAACAATTAGAAATTGGGGAGAACTCGAAGATTTTCGTTATCAAGCGATTAGAAAAAGTTACGGTGATAAAGTACTGTCAAAGAGTTATGTAAAAATATATCTCTTCCAGGGTTTATTTATATTTTTAGTAGGATTTCCCGTGTTACTTATTAATTCAACTGAAACTCCTCCGGTGTCAATTGGTTTTGAACTATCGTCAACTATTTTATTGATAGGGGTTATAATATGGATAATAGGATTTTATTTTGAATCTGTTGGAGATTACCAACTTAGAAAATTTAAGAAAAATCCAGAAAATAAAGGACAAATCATGGACCAAGGTTTATGGAAATATACTCAGCATCCCAATTATTTTGGGGAAGTAACAATGTGGTGGGGAATATTTATTATTGCTCTAGGTGTCCCATGGGGAATTATAACTATTTTCGCTCCGATTCTAATTACTTATATGATAATTAAAGTATCCGGAGTAAGGATGTTAAATTATAGGTATAGAAAAGACGAAAATTATACTGATTACAAACTAAGAACTAGCGCTTTTATTCCGTGGTTTCCAAAAAAGAAAAAAGAATAAGTACTAGTAATTAATGTGTAATACCACGGTTTTTCATTTTTTCCACATATTGCTGGTGATACTCCTCAGCTTCCCAGAAATCTACTGCTGAAACTATTTGCGTTACAATTGGCTTATTAAATCGCTTGGAATCTTCGAGTTTCATTTTTGAGCTTAAAGCCTATTCCTTTTGTTCCGGATTAAGATAAAAAATTGCTGACCTATATTGACTACCGAAATCAGGACCTTGCCGGTTTAAAGTTGTTGGGTCATGAATGGACCAAAAAACTTCTAAAAGCTCTTCAAATGTTACTATAGATGGATCAAATGTGACTTCTACAGCCTCTGCGTGACCTGTTCTATGAGAACACACATCTCTATAAGTAGGAGTAGAAAAAGTTCCACCAGTATATCCAACGCGGGTGGTAACTACACCTTCCACTTTTCTAAAATTTGTTTCTACGCCCCAGAAACATCCTGCAGCGAAAATTGCTTTTTGTTTTTGAATCTCCATATTTAAAATATACATAATACCGTAAATTGATATAATTACAAATACAAACAAAAAAAGGATTGAAAACCATGGGTAATTTCTTTAAGTCTCTCTGAAAATCTTCAAAACACAAGGTAATTTCTTTAAGTCTCTCTAAAATTCTTATAGAATTAGCAGAAAAAAAAACAACTTATTATTCAAGGATTAAAGACCGAGTTGGAATAATTCAAACAAATCAGCTCGGTTTGAAGAATTGGATCATATCAGCAATCGAAATGTTGGCGGGTATGACTTAAAACTCTATTTTGATCATGAAAAATTGCAGTATATGATGTTCGTCTGCGGAAATAATCAAAACGATAAATGGTGGGGACAATACATCAAAGAACCGGAATATTTAAAACTGAAAGAAGGAGATATTAGTCCTTATAACATTGCCTTTTAATTTAATTAAAAACAAGAACTACAGTCATAGGAAATACATCGTACGCTGTGGGACGTATTTTATTTTTCATCATAATAGATAATATTAATTTATTTTATTTATATTTTCTTGTTCTCTTAATGTTCTCTGCCTTTCTATCTCTTGCTCTTTGAGCCACCCTTCCCTGTTTTGCTGTTGTTCTCTTAATCCTTGCTCTCCCTTAGTTAATTTTTCAATATGAAAAATTTTTTCCTTCAGTTCACCTTTTATATTCTCTAAACTTGCTTCTATTAAATCTTCAGTTTACCTATGGGAAACTGATCTACGTATTTTATTTTACTCCCAAATAAGGATATTTATTTTCCAAATCTTCCATCTTCCTTATTGCCCCCCATAATCGATAACACCCGTAAGCTCTTTTCATGTATAAAGAAGCTACCTCTTTATCACCTTTGCTTAAAAAGTATTTAGCAAATAGTTCGTTGGCAATAGCCTCGTTTTGAATAAATTCGTTTTCATGTGCGGATTCGATTGCTTTATTATATAATTCTATTGCTTTGTTATTTTTATTAGATATAAGAGCTATTTCTGCTTCAATTAGGAAATATTTATTCTCAAAGTTCTCAGGGCAGTTATTCATCCAAATTTTCATCTGCTTTTGATTTGCTTCTAGTTGCTTCATGTATTGTTGCTGTTTTTCTGCAGCAGCTCGAGGATAAAGAGCTGTCAGGTTGAGCGAGTAGTAGAAATTACGTTCTGCTATTGCTATTAAGCCTCTACTGAAATCTAAGATCTTTTCAGAAGCCTTAATATATTTAAGAACCTCAATATACTCTCCGTATAAATATAAAACCATTAATTTTGCTGTCTGAAAAGCAAAGATCGCCATGAAGCTTCCACGGCTCTTAAAACTATCCAGATATTCAGCTTCACTCCTTTTCTCATCGTGGAAAGACAGCTTTCCTGAAGTCTTCCCTTGCAGGTTCAATATTGCGAGTTGATATCCCAAATTCACATCAACAGCAACTTGGTTCTTGGTTTTTTGAGCAAATAACAGAGAATGTGAAAGTTTTTCTTGAATATGTTCTAGAGTATTCCCCTGATAAAACATAGTCATTATTCTTAGACTAAGTATATATGAAGCCCAAAGTAAATTACCAGATTCCATTGCAGCTTGATTCCCCTCATTGAAATAAGAAATGGCGTACTTGATATGTTTTACCCAAATCCCTAAGTAACTGGCTAATACAAAACAAGCTGAGCTTTTGTGAAATATGCTGTTGAATCTTTCACTGACCTTAAGCCCGAGCAACCCGAATTCATAGGCAGTCTTATATTCTTGAAATTCGAAACAGAGTACCATACCATATCCCGTGTAGGCGGCTGTGGATTCTGGTACGAGACCATATTTAAGAGTTAAGTTTACCGCGTTTAAGTAATTTATCCTCCACATTTTATAGTTGCTAAGATAGAGTAATGGTCCCAAAATGAATTCTAATTTTGCCGCAGCTCTTTTCTCAGGAATTATCATTTCTGGCTCATCAACCAGAGATGATATCTCCTTATCTCCCAGGTTTTTTTTCACTTCCTCGAGTTCAGCCAAATATGCTGTATCTAGATCGGTTACAGGCAACTTAATTCCAAGAAGGGCAAGGGCCTTTATTCCAGCCTGAATTGCTTCTTTATACTTCGCTATCGTGATATTCTGAAGAATCAGAAGACTGTAGATCTCAGCCTTTTCTAAATTTGTATCAACCCTTTCCAAGAGCAGGTTGATTAATTCGTCTGATTTCTCAAAATTCCCATTAAGGTATTCGGCTTCCGCTCTTTCCTTGTGTAAAGCTAACATTAACTCATAGTCTGTTTGCCAATTAGCTTCTTTTAGAACTTCTGTTCCAATGATAAAATAGCTCAGAGCGGAATTGAAGGCTGTCGAGGCCTTTGCCTTTCTACCTGCTATTAGATTCAACTGCCCCAATCGCAACCTTTCCGGTTCTTCTGTGATTAGCTCAATGCTCTTATTCAATTGATTGACAATTTCAAAAACTTTTTCCTCCAGTTCTTCTTCCGCTGTGTTTTCAAGAAGCAAACGCCCAATTCTAAGATGAATAATCTTCTTCTCTTCTTTAGGAATAAGTGAATAAGATGCTTGATGCACCCTATCGTGGAGAAACCTAAAACTGCTTTCAAATTCTACCTTTTTTTCTTTTGATGGCGATATCAATTTATAATTCTCATCTTGAGGAATGATATATCCTTCTTCTATGGCTTTCCAAAGATGTTCTAGTGTGTCTGGTTGTTTTTGCTCATAAATTATGCTTAAAGTCTTTAGATTAAACTTGTTGCCCATACAAGATGCTAATTGCAGAACCCTTTGAGTGTTTTCAGGTAGGGCCTTTAGGTTATTTGCCATAAATTCAACCACATTGTCTGTAACTCTCTTCTCCTTGATGGCAACTAAATTCCACACCCAATTTTGTGAATCGTAATCAAACCGGAGTAACTTTTCTTGGAAAAAACTATGCAAGATTTGCTTTATGAAAAAAGGATTTCCTCTCGTTTTTTCTAATATATGTTCACTAAAAGTGTTTATTGTTTGCTCAAGGCTATATAATGTATCGGATATGAGATTATTTACATGTCCTAATTTCAGGGATTTCAAGGTAATAAGGTTGATTTCAATTTGTTGTTCTTTCTCGATCTCCTTTAGGGTTACGATAAAGGGATGAGTATCATCTACTTCATTGTCCCGGTATGCTCCAATAAACAGAAGATGTTTCAGCTCTGTATCTGCCGCCAGTAATTTCAACAGGGTTAAAGTCCCGAAATCCGTCCACTGCCAATCATCAATAAACAGCACTATGGGATTTTCAGGCCGAGGGAAAATACGAATAAAGTTCTGAAAGGTCAAATTAAAACGGTTCCGAGATTCTATGGAGCCCAAAGGTTGAATCTCCGGCTGTTTGCCAATGATTAACTCCAATTCCGGAAACACATCAATTATTAACTGCCCATTTGGACCTAAGGCTTCTGTAATTCTGGATTTCCATTTATTTAGCTCTTCTTGTGGCTCCATCAATAATCGCATTATCAAACCCTGGAATGCCTGAATAAAAGCACTGTAGGGGATATTCCGTTTGAATTGGTCAAATTTACCCGAAATAAAACTACCCTTAAGCTCTACCAAGGGTTTATGGATCTCATGAATGAGATAAGATTTCCCTATCCCAGGAGGACCACAGAAGAAAATCATCCTTGACTTTCCCTCTGCAGCTCTCTCAAACTCTTCAAAGAGAATCTTGATTTCTTTCTCCCTTCCGTAGAGCTTTTCAGGGATCAGGAACCTCCCGAGTGAATCCTGTTCACCTATGGGAAATTCCTCTATCTTACCGGTCTCTTGTAATCGCTGGTGGCATCTCTCTAAATCTGCCATTAGGCCATCTGTACTCTGATATCTATCTTCTGCTGGTTTGGAGAGTAATTTCATGATAATCTTAGAGAGAGCTCCCGGTATACCCTCCTTCACCTCATCGGGTCGAGCAGGAACTCTGGCTATATGAGCATGAACCAATTCCAGGGGGTCATCTGACAAAAAAGGCAGTCTCCCGGTAATCATCTCGTATAGAACAACCCCTAAAGAGTAAAAGTCTGTACGGTAATCTATGGAACGGTTCATCCTACCCGTTTGCTCAGGAGAAATATAGGGTAGAGAATTTAAATCTATATTTTTAATAATGTAAGGTTGTACCTCTTTTTGCACTTTAATAGCATTGCTAAAATCGGTAATTTTTATCTGTTTTGTTTTGGGATTAATGAAAATATTTTGCGGATTAATATTTTTATGGATAATATTGGATTTATGTAAACTACTTACAATCTCTATAAGACTTTTGCTGATTTGTAGTATTTCATTCAAATCTCTTTTATGACTTAGAAGATAATAATTTAAAGGCACCGCGCTAAAATCTTCCATAACCATAGCTTTTCTATGTCCAACATTCTCTAATGAATAGACTTTTACTACACCAGGTAAATTGTAATTTTTTGTAATTCTATATTCATACTCGAATAAATCTAATTCTTTAGGCGTAGGATATTCAGGCTTTAAAAATTTGACCATAACTGATTTGTTATCTCTTTCTCTCACACCTCGCTGTAGGAGAAACCTTTCGTTCTCGTATATTTTTTCAGATAAAGTATAATTTTTTAATTCTAACATTTTATTACCTCCACGTTGTGCAATGCTCTGCGGCATTGCAATCAACTATATATCTTGTAGTTCAGAATTTTGTCTTAGCTTATCCACCATAGAAATAAATCGTCGTAAATAATCTTTCTTGCTCTCTTGCTATCAATAAAAAAATAAATGTTTTAATTTAATGTTCGAAATTTTTATCATGTAATTATTATTTAAATATTTCTAATTACTTCGATATTCTTTAAGTGAATAAATATGTCTTAAAGTAAAAAAAATAAATCTGTAGCTCTTAGTTCTGTAAAATAATAAAAAAAAAGTTAATTATCGAAAAATCTCGTCCAAAGGAGTAAATTTTAGACCACAACTTATGCAAACTTTGTTGGGTCCACTATATATCGTACCACAAGAAGGACATATTGTTCTAGAAGATGTATTATTTGAATTTTGATGATTCATCCCTGATTGTTGATACCCAGAGGAGTTTTTATATTCTCCATACTCATCTTCTTCTTCTTCTCCTTTACGACTCATTTTTTTCCGACCTATTATAGTAATTAATATGCCTATATAATAGAAACTCCTCCAGTGTCAATTGGTTTTGAAAGATCTGCAATATTTTTAGTGATTGGTGTTATCATATGGATAATAGGATTTTATTTTGAATCTGTTGGAGATTACTAACTCAGAAAATTTAAAAAAAATCCTGAAAATAAAGGACAAGTTATGGACCAAGGCTTATGGAAATATACTCAACATCCCAATTATTTTGGAGAAGTAACCATGTGGTGGGGAATATTTATTATTGCTCTAGGCGTCCCATGGGGAATTATCACTATTTTTGCTCCGATTTTAATTACTTACATAATTATTAAAGTATCCGGAGTAAGGATGTTGAATTATAGGTACAGAAAAGATGATAAGTATGCTGATTACAAACTAAGAACAAGCGCTTTTATCCCGTGGTTTCCAAAAAAGAAAAAGGAATAATTAATAATATTTAATGTGTAATACCACGGTGTTTCATCTTTTCCACGTACTGCTGGTGATACTCCTCAGCTTCCCAGAAATCTGCGGCTGAAACTATTTGCGTTACAATTGGCCTATTAAATCGCTTGGAATTTTCCAGTTTCATTTTAGAGCTTAATGCCTTTTCCTTTTGTTCCGGATCAAGATAAAAAATTGCTGATCTATATTGAGAACCAATATCCGGGCCTTGTCGGTCTAGAGTTGTTGGATCATGTATAGACCAAAAAACGTCCAAAAGCTCATCAAATGTTACTTTTGATAGATCAAATGTGACTTCTACTGCCTCAGCGTGGCCAGTTCTATGAGAACACACATCACTATAAGTTGGCGTAGAAAAAGTTCCACCAGTATATCCAACGCGGGTAGAAACTACACCTTCCACTTTTCTAAAATTAGCTTCTACACCCCAGAAGCATCCTGCAGCGAAAATTGCTTTTTGTTTTTGAATCTCCATATTTAATCTATATAAACTAAGAAAATTAAATCTGAGGTTAATTTTTTATAAATCAGTTAATACTATTAAATTTTTAATATAAGCCCTTTTCACTAGATGTTTTGATTTCCATAATAGAATTATTATAATATTTCGATTACCTTGTATATATCATGGAATCTAAAAAATCTGAAGATAAATGGAAGAAAAAATTAACCAAAGAACAATATCAAGTTCTCCGTAAAAAAGATACTGAAAGACCATTTACTGGAGATCTATTGGATAATCATGGAAAAGGTGTTTATAAATGTGCGGGTTGTGGAGCGAACTTATTCTCTTCTGAGACTAAGTTTGAATCTGGAACAGGATGGCCGAGTTTTTCTGATGTTATGAATAATGAGAACATTGAACTTAAAGAGGATAGAAGTATGGGAATGATTCGTACGGAGGTTATTTGCAAGAACTGTGGAGGTCATCTTGGGCATATGTTCAGGGATGGTCCAAAACCGACCGGATGCCGATACTGTATTAACTCAGTATCCTTGGATTTCCAACCAACAACAGAGGATTAATCTTTTCGATCACATCTTATCTTTTCTTCATCCAAATTAATGCCCTAGATATTTATAATGAATTCTCTAATGAAGAAACTTTATCGGTAGATGATACATTTTATATTGTGGCTAAAAGGAAGTAAAATTATATGAAAATCAATATACGGAAAGCTATAATTCAAGATGCAGCCCCTTTAAAAAATATATCTAGAAAAACAATAGATTTGAATTATCGTTCCTTTCTCGGGGATGAAGGAGTAAAATGGTTTATAGAAAGTGGAGCATCAGATCAATATATTGATGAAAATATTGATAACTGCTGGGTGATTGTTAATGATAGTAAAATAATCGGATTCTCTGTATGTAAAGGGAACTTAATCGATCTGATGATGATTGATCATACTTATCATCGTCAGGGCTATGGCACAACACTTTTAAAACATTGTGAAGACCATCTCTTTAACTCTTTCAATGAAATTAGACTCGAGAGTTTCGAGGGGAATGTGAAAGCTAATAATTTCTATTATAAAAATAATTGGGTAGAGATTGAAAGAAAATTCGATAAGATGTCAAACGTTAATAAAATCACATTTATAAAAAAAAAGTAATTCAATATTGTCTCTTTTATAAAGAAATAGCTACATAGAACAATGTGAAATTTTAATTTTAATCAAATTTTAAATTAGATATACTTAATTTGAAAAATTAATCTGAAGAGTTATGGAAGATAAAATATCCAGCAAAAACACATTTATCTATGTCTTAGGAAATATCCCGACGACGATCTTAGGAGGAATATTTGTTTTGTTATATGTAAATTTCTTTTGGGATAATCTAGGACTCCAACAGACATATTTCATATTAGGTCAAATTATTTATATGGTAATTAATGCTTGTAATGACTTTTTTTTGGGAAGAATGAGTGATAAAACTAATGTGGAAAGATGGGGGAGCCGCCGTCTTATATATATTAAATGGGGAGGTCCTTTATGGGCTGTAGTATTCTTTCTTATGTGGTTTCCCTGGAGTTATAATAACCAAATCATCATATTTCTTCATTTTCTTATTACAATATGCGCATTTGATATGTTTTTAACTCTTGTAGTTATAACCCGAATGGCACTATTGCCAGAATTGACCGAGAGTCTTGATGAAAGAAATAAAGTTCAATTTTATAATCAAATGATGGGGACACTTGGTGCAATACCTGTTATTTTTGCTCTCTACATTTTTGAGAATAGCTTACAATTATTTCAAATTTTTGCAGGATTTATGGCAGTTCTTTCTGCTATATTGTGCTTTATTGTGGGAAGTAAGCTTCATGAAAGACCAGAATTATATAAAAGTGAAGACATCCCGGGCCTTTTAACATCTATAAAGGAAGTCTTAAAGTCAAAAGCCTTTATATCATATACCGGCTTCGCTTTTTTCACTATGATTAATTTTAATCTCGCTTTTACATTTGTGTTTGTTTTTCTTTATATCATGTATTTTGATGTGTTTACATCAATCTTACTTTATTACTTAATTACAATCCTATTTGGCTGGATAAGTATGGCAGTTTTTATTAAATTAGCAAAAAAAGTTGAAATGCAGAAATTAATTATCGGGGGTCAAATCTGTAGTCTTTCAGTTAATATTATTGGTTTTTTAGTCGTTATTCAACCCGGAGGAGATATTTTTATCTGGTTGTTTCTTATTGTGGGTACTGTCTCAAATGGTTCTTTAATATTTGGATACCCCTATTTAATGCTTGTTATGGACGATGATGAGCTCATATATGGAAATCGTCGTGAAGGTATGTTTTTAGGTATGCATACATTTTTTATTAAATATTCGGAAAGTATTGCTGCAATAATGGGAACAAGTGTCTTATTATATTTCGGTTTTGTTCGAAATGCTCCCCAGCAATCGCCGGAAGCTATGTATGGAATAAAATTCCTCTTCTTTGTAATTCCTGCTTTCAATATGGTGATGGCAATATTATTTGTAGCGTTTTTTCCATTGAAGGGAGAAAAATTAAAAAAAATGCGGGCTAAACTAATGGAATTGCATGAAGAAAAGACAGAAGCTTATAAATAAATATAGAGCGTAGTTAATTCAAATTCAATCAATATTAATGGGGTACTCTCCAAACTTTTTCAATGTTTCATGCATGGTTAAAAAATTTTCCAATTTAACTGCGGAATTAATACTATGGCCAGAACTTAGAATAAATCCGCCTCCCGGTGCAATTTCTTTTATTAAGGTTTTAGTGTACTCACGGATAAATTCGGGGTCCTTATCAGAAAGATCTTGGGGTGAAACATTACCTACAAAAGTTATTTTGTCACCATACTTCTTATTTAGCTTCAAAATATCAAATTCGGGATTAGCTGTTGTTGGTTCAATTGGATTAATAGCGTCTACTCCACATTCAATTAGATCCTCAAAAATTTTATAAATGTCCCCACAACTATGTAAAATGAATTTTAAACCTCCTTTGTGAGCAGTATCACATATACGTTTTAACCAGGGGAATACCAATTCTTTATAATTCCGAGGACTCATAAACAATCCTGCTTTATATCCATAATCATCACACATCATAACTGCTCCATCTGTTTCTCCCCAATCGATAATTCTTTTAATTAATTCTACAGTAAATTTCCCTCGATTGTCGAAAACTTTTTTGATATTTTTTTTGTGAGCTAATAACCGACTGAAATTTTCCAATCCGAATGCTTCCCAGGTCATTTCCATCAATCCAAAAACCATGGGAATAAGATAGAGTTGACCATTAAATTTTTCTTCTAGACGTTTGGCCTCTCTGAAAACTTCTTCCCTTTGTGGATTGTCTGGATCTAATGGAGGAAAGGATTCAAAAGCTTCAAAATCTTTTATTGCTCCTCCCATATAATATAATACATCCATATTATCAGCAGGATTTAGCTTAAAATGATTTATTCGTCCGTATTCATCTATGAAACCATCCCTATCAAATAGTTTGGGAAATAAGGCTATTGGTGCGGGAAGAATATCAATGCCTATTCTTTTATACAATTTAACACCATTCATTAATCCCATTTTAAGAGCGTTTACTTCCCCCATTAATTTGTTAAATTGATCACTATTTTCAAATTTCATGTCATAAAGGGTTTTATAAGCTTTACCAGCTCCTAATAAACCATATTTTATTCTATAATGTTTACAAATACGTATATTATCAATCGAACTTTCATAGGAGGGAACACGGTCTGGTTCCTCATGACAAATCGTTTTAATAACTCTTTCTTTAGCATCCATATTAATCAATCTACAATTTATTCCAATTTAATTTGTATATATTTTTCTTGAAGTTTTAGCATTGAGTTCAAAGTCTTTTCTGCCTGGGATATACTATTTACTACAGGATCAGCAAGCAATGATTGAAGGGCGATTTTTTTAGATTTTTGTAGAATGGCCTCGACTACTAAATCTTGAACTGAAGCTTGTGTTCTTAACAGTGCTGCTAAACCTTTGGGATAATCACCTAATTTAACTCCCTGAAGTCCATTTTTATTTACAATAGCGGGACATTCTACTACAAGGTCATTTGGTAAATTCGTTATAATTCCATCATTTGGAAGATTCACAGACAGCTCTTCGTGATTGCTATCAGTTAAAATACCTTCTATAATAGGTATGGCCCTTTCCCCATCCGGCTTTACAAGTTTATCACCTTTTCCTTTATTAATTAGTCGCTTATATCTTTTATATGAGTTGGCTAAATAATGTTCATAACCTTCCCAGAAATCACGACCATGTGGTAAGTCTGCAATTTCCCATGCCCAAGATATATATTCTCCATAGTGATTGTCAGTGGTATAAGGCAAATAATCATAAGTTTCCAAAATAAATTTAATAAGGCTTACATCCAAACTTGTACTCATTTGATCAAGCCTCGATGGAGCTTTTTCACGTATATCTGGATATGCATCTTTCCCAGAATCTCTATACTTTACCTTTAAAACTACACTAAAATGGTTCAATCCACCTGCCCTTATTTCAAGATTTGATAGAGGAGTATCAAGTAGTTTGGGAAGCATATCTTCCGCAATTTTTATTTCATGACAAAGTCCTACGAATTTTTGATTTGGAAACTTTCTCATGATAGCAAGACAAATCCTACTCATAGGATTGGAGTAGTTAATTAAATAAGCTTGTGGACAAATTTTTTGGATATCCTCACAAATATCTAAAATTGGGGGAACCACTCGTAATGAATGGAATAATCCTCCCGGACCACCATTTTCACCAGTTATTTGTTGAATACCATGCATAATTGGAAACTCGAAATCCCATCTTAGAAGCCCAAATCTTGGTTGAATCTCAATCGCATTGATTACAAAATTGGCATTTTTTAATGCTTCTTCCCTATTAATTGTTGATTCTATGCTATAATCTAAATTCTTTTTTTCTACAGCTGCCTGACATGCCTCTGTTGCTAGATCTAAATTTTTTTTATGTATATCATGAAGACATATTTTAGATCCCTTTAGCACGTCACTATGGATAATACTTCCCACGGAACCTATTCCAAATTGAAGAGATCCCGCACCAATTAATACAATTTTCTGATTACTCATTATTTTTTCCTCCTATTTGTATAAGGATCCATAGATCTCGCATGCACGATAATCAGCACCCTCTAAATCTTTTTTGCCAAAGGCATTCCACGCACTTGGTCTAAAGATAATTTCATCTGGAACATTATGCATACAAACCGGGATTCTTAGCATTGAGGCGAGCGTGATTAAGTCTGCTCCGACATGACCATAACAGATAGCTCCATGGTTAGCTCCCCAATTATTCATCACTTCATATACACTTGTAAAGGCACCTTTTCCATCTAAACGTGGTGCAAACCAAGTAGTAGGCCAAGTAGGATCTGTGCGCTCATCAAGTATTTTATGTATATTTTCTGGAAGATCAATAGTCCACCCTTCAGCAAGCTGCAAAACAAGACCTAATCCTTTAACAATATTAACTCTTGACATAGTAACTGGCATTCCACCTTTAGTTAAAAAATTCGATGAAAATCCACCTCCACGGAAGTACTCGTATGTAACAGCATCCCATTTAGTTTCGTCACAGCATTTCATTGCCTCATCTTCGGTGATATTCCAAAAAGGTTTAATAGCTGGTTTGCCATCAATATTTTGTTGACCAGTTCCATCCATGGTTGCTGAACCAGAATTAATTAAATGAATTATACCATTTTCGGCTTTGCCAGATAATTCTTGTCCTGTTACCCTTTTTACTGCTGTCGGACTCCAATATGTTCGTACGTCAGAAAAAATTTGAGAAGTTCCCGTTAGTAAGTGTCCAAACAGCATTGCAATTCCATTAAGTGCATCATTTTCTGTTGCTAAGAGATAGGGTTGTCTTATTCCATTCCAATCAAAAGAGGAATTTAAAATTGTTTCTGTAAAATCTCCATTAGGCATCCAATCTGTCCAATGTCTTTGACCTTGAAATCCAGCTAAGATTGCATTATGCCCCAAAGATTCCTCTCCGAAACCAAGATTTTTTAATTTTGAATTGCCCACCATTAAGTCTCTCATAACCAATGTCATCTTTATCATGATTTCCCATTCTCTATCTTTTTGTTCTCTACTTTTTTGAGTTTCTGGGCTATTATTATCCTTGCCTTCCTTACAATATTCTTTAGTCCAAATAGATGCTTTTCCGAATTCCTCTTCATCATAAATTCGTTCATTTATCCTTCGACTAATTTCAGACATATCAACATATTCATTACGCATCCCTAAGTAGTTTTGAAAATAATCCTCTACAATTATTGATCCCGCAATTCCCATCGATACAGATCCAATTGAAAGATAAGATTTTCCCCTCATCCACGCCACAGCAAGACCAGCTCTAGCAAATTGCAAAAGTTTTAGTTTTACATCTTCTGGAATTGAAGAATCATCCGCATCTTGAACATCCTTTCCATAAATTCCAAATGCAGGAATACCCTTTTGAGAATGAGCGGCTAAAACTGCTGCAAGATACACTGCACCAGGTCGTTCTGTGCCATTAAAACCCCATATAGCTTTTGGTATAAAAGGTGTCATATCCATAGTTTCTGCTCCATAACACCAACAAGGAGTACATGTTATTGATAATCCTACGTTTTCTCTTTTAAATTTTTCAGCACATGCGGCTGCTTCTGCAACTCCACCAATTGTGCTATCTGCTACGACACATTCAACATCCATACCATTGGGATGCTTTAGGTTTTGAGTTATGAAATCAGCAAGCGAATTTGCCATACCCATAGTTTGATCCTCTAATGATTCACGAACTCCCTTTTCCCTACCATCAATAGTAGGTCTTATTCCAATTTTCGGAATTGCTCCTCGAAGTCTTTTTTTACCAACGTGCTTTTCCATTGTTTTAATCACTTTAATAATATACTTAACTATAGTTTAAAATAACATAATCTTATTCAATATTTTTATCTTATTTAATTAATTTTTACTCTATTCTCTAACTGCTTGAAAAAGTGATTCTATATTTGTTGGAGGGATCTGTGGAAGAATTGCCTCATGGCTAGGGGAAATTATTAAACCAGTCGGTAAAATCTTTTTCAATTCATGAACTTTTTCCCTAACTTGCTCAGCGGTACCAAAAACTAGCAACTCTTGAGCATCCACTCCACCACAAAATGAAAGATTATCAAAATTATTTTTTAAATTTTCAGCATCCATATCCGTTGCCAATGCCTGAATTGGATGAATTGCATCTACACCAATTTTTATTAATTCGGGAATTACCTCAAAAATAGAACCGCAAGAATGATAAATTACCTTAAGACCATAATGCTTTGCCTGATCAACGATTTTTTTAGCACCTGGTATGGCAAATTCCCTTATATGCTTTGGAGATAATATTAACCGTTTTTGACCTCCAAAATCGTTTCCAATCAGCACAACATCAAGTTTGCCTTTTGTTGCTTCATAAAATATTTTATTCGCTTCTAAATAAAAATCTACAATTTTATTATGAACTGCTCGAAAAATATCAGGATATCTAAGGATTTTGATAAGTGCCTTTTCCATTCCAAATGCAGACCATACATCCTGGAAGTGAGCAGACCAAAGTACTCCCATAATTGGATAGCCTTCTGGAACATTTTCCACAATCCTTTTACATTCTTCTGGATCTATATGTTCAGCAGGATCTGGCCAGTTGAAATCGCCAACGTCATCTTTCAAGGGATCATAATAATCCTCAAAAAATCCAGGAGCCGTTAAAGTTCTATTTTGCATATCCTGTCCTTTTTTAGGAAAATCAAATGCCATTGCAATATGATTATTTGGAGGGTGATTATAAGGAACATCCACTTCCCAAATATCACTATCTATTTTTAATTTCAATTCCCGGAGATTGTGTACCTTAAAATAGTTAAATAAATTTTCATGGGCTGCAGGCACCGGCATTCCTAGCCAGCAAGCCGGTCGATCCACAGGTTTCCTTTCTATAGTAGCAAAAAATCTTTCTATATTATCCAATATATCCCACCAAATTTGAATTAGTTTGTTCTAATTGGATTTTATTTTATTCTAAATGCAATCGCTAATGTATCTTCCATTTTTTTTGGTAATTGAATGGTTAAATTACTGTCTTCTAATTTCCAGCTTAAATTTTCTTCATTACCGAGTAAATTGACCTTAGAAATACTTTCTAGGTTAAGATTTTCAAGAGTTATTGATTCGGTTTCTGGTTTACTCAATAAAATCGCGTAAATAAATTCATTTTTTTGGGTAAATCGCACGGGGATAGATTCTAAAGTTGTCCCTTCAGCACGTTCCCAAGGTTTAGTACCAAAAATGGCTTCTCCATTTACATCCAACCATTCACCAAGCCCTAATAATCTTTTTTTTTGAATTTCTGGTATGGTGCCATCAGCCATAGGGCCTATATTTAATAATAAATTGCCATTTTTACTAACGATATCAATTAACATAAAAATAAGGTCCTTAAGGGGCAGATAATCTTCTTCTGATTCAAATTTATTATAACCAAAAGAATTACCTATACCTCTACACGCTTCCCATTTTTTTTTCTTAATTTTTTTAAATACCGTATATTCTGGGGTTGTATAATCACAATGGGCTAATTTGGTAAACTTTTTCTCTTTCGGAAGAAACTGCCTCCATCGATCGTTAACTAATCCGTCAGGGATTTTATTATAAAAATAGGCAAAAATTTCGAAAATATTCGTTCCAGGAGGATATCCCATGTCAGCCCATAATATTTCAGGCTCATACCTATCAATTAGTTCATAAATGTGCGTATCTACATATTCTGTATACTCAGGAGGATTAACATAATTTTCAAGAAAAGATGCAGCATCTTTAATTGGTTTGAGATTAAATGACCAATCCCAAGCTGTAGAATAGTAAAATCCCATATTTAGACCATTTTTTTTAACTGCTTTGTGTAATTCCCCTACAATATCTCTACTAGCTATATAGTTACTTTTGTTCGGATTAGGTTGTTTACTAGGCCATAAGAGGAATCCATCACAATGTTTTGTGGTTAAGATTACATATCTTGCTCCAATTTTCTTAAATAGTTCTGCCCACTCATTAGGATCCCATTTCTTTAT
>SDBS01000894.1_pt1 | contig 29873 bp, 22 predicted proteins | sample 2277091 | NCBI WGS metagenome assembly SDBS01 (sample SAMN10404972, study PRJNA504765) | marine sediment metagenome | isolation source: marine sediment core GS10_PC15, 163 cmbsf | place: Arctic Ocean: Southern Knipovich Ridge | collected 2010 | reverse complement strand
GAATCGAGCTTTTGGTATTGCCATTTATCCGAATCCAGCCTCCGAGACGCCACCGTCATCTGCCTCTCGTCGTCATAGAAGCCCACATACTGATACTCACCGCATGTAAGCAGCCAAAACCCCACAGGATGACCCGACCAGACCTTTGAAATATCCAGACACTCGGCAACCTGGCTCTGCCCCAGAGCCGTGGAGGATAAGGCCGCCAAAAACAACGCCAGGCATCCTGGTATCAATAAGGCTCGTGAAATCTTCATTTCTTCCGTCTCCTTGAACCGGACCGCACCCATTCTATGGGGTCGACCTTGTAATAACTCTTCAACTCGTCGTAAAGCTCCGGGTGCTTGCGTTGCATCTGTTTAGGCTTTTCAAAAAATGCTTCCGTTATGACGGCAAAGAATTCGGCGGGATTCGTCGCGCCGTACTTGTTCATCGCCGAACGCCTGTGTTTTCGCGTTTTCGTGCACAGCGCTTCGTATTCGGCACTCAAGATGCCGGCCCACGTAATATAGCTTGACCGGCTATCGAGGATGGGTGCACCGTCGGCAGCGCCGTCTTCCTGGTCGAGCTGGTGAGTAAACTCGTGCATGACCACGTTCCTGCCGTCATGGATATTCCTCGCGCCGCCCATGACGCTATCCCAGGCTAAGACGACAGGCCCGTTTTGCCACGACTCACCGAGCCGGAGGCTTTTGCCCTCGATTACCATCACGCCGTCGTAGGATGTCTGCTTTGCGATGTACGTGTGAGGATAGACGTAAATGGTCTTGAGCTTCTTGAAAAAATTTGTCTTTCGATTCAGCAGCAGCATGCACGCCTGCGCCGCGATTGTAACCCTGATTTCGTCGGTCATCTCCAGGCCTTGACAGCCCTTGAAAATTTTCTCGGTACAGAACACGTTGACAAGCCCGCAAAGCTGCTCTTTCAAATCGTCCGGCAGGCGATCATAAAGAGGAATGTTCTTATCTATGTACCCCTTCCAGTCATCGGGAAAAGGCGCACGCATCAACTTGTCGCGTCCCGCATCTCGAGCATTGCGCCTTACGACCACAATCGCCGCAAGCACAACAACCACCACCACCGCCGATACTATAATTGTCGGAATCATTCCAATTTCCTTCCAAAACGTGTCTGCGGGTCCCTGCTTGCCTGCATACGCAAAACCGACACACATCATACACCAAAACAAACCCATTGTCCAACACAGACCAACTTCTTGAAAGTTGAGCCGACAAACAATAAAATCTTACTGCAGGAAATGCTGTTTCGTGGTATAATTTTTTTGCACATCCTAAGAGTCTGGAACTCGAAATGATGGAGTTCTAAAGTAAGGAACATGAGATGATCAAATTCCGCTGTGAGCATTGTAAGCAGAAACTCGGCGTTCCGGACGAATATGCCGGGCGGCGGGTCCGCTGCAACAAGTGCAGCCAACCCTGCACAGTTCCCCAGCCCCAGGCGGCTGTCGATGCAGCGATCGCCGAGCAGCCCCCCCAAAAAACTCTCGGCGAACCGACCACTCCTTCCATGGAACTCGACCTTAAGCCTCCGCAGGACGAGCCCGAAGATATGGATTATTTTACAGGCCTTGACCAACTTCAGGATGTCGCAGAAGACCCGAACCTGGAAGCAATCCAGGCAGCAGCCCGGGATCGAACCGCCAGGAGAGCAACAGCCACCCCCTCCCGCAGAAAATCCGGCAAGAGCCCAAAATCAAAGGATCCCGGCAAAGGCGAATCCGAGAGGACTGCACTGTCTGAAATTGTGCCCGATCTACTGCGGTTGCCACTGTCGTTGGTTTTGTGTGTCGCCGCAATCGGCGCAATGGTTTTGCTCTGGATCGTCTGCGCTCGAGCGGCTGTGAGTGCTCTGGGGTTTTTTGCATTGCTTGTTCCGCTGGCAGGCGCAGCGGCTCTGAGACTGTTCATGGTTAACCGTACGTTCCTGCTGGCTGTTCTGGGTACACTGGTCGGGGGACTGGGGATAGGTGTGGGAAAACTGGCAATTGCAAAACATGTTGTGATCCCACATTACCGGCAAGAGGCAAACGCCGAATGCCTCGTGGAGCTGGATGCGCTTCTGGCCGACGAAAAACTGCAAATTAAGCAGGGGCACAGCGCCAAATCCTACGCCACTGACAGCGCTTTCCTGTTATGCACTGCCCTGGTCTCGATGGTCGACGAGGATCTTGCCGACCCGATCCAGGTCCGAAACTGGGCGCTGCACATTCTGCCGGGCTCGAAGAATACTGATTTCCTTACTTACGTGGCAAATGCCGGATCGAATTCGATCGAATCCAAAATGCCTGAGTTGGATGCCGAAGGCCAGGCGGTCTTTGACAAGGCCCACGAACGACAGTTCGAATGGGAACTAAACGAAACGGCCCTGCGAAACACACGAAAATACTTCCCGGCTTTGATGCGTCTTAAAGGCCAATGTAGAATGCTGCGTATTCTCGAAAAACCAAAGGAATCGATGCAGCTTGCATTTATCGATACCATCGGACTACTCGATTCACTTTGGATACTGATGGGACTGGGATTTGCCTATCTCACGCTGGCCTTCGATTAGCCCGAAATTTTCCATGCAAAAGCACCGCAGTCGCCGCCACAGATGACTGTCCGGGAAACAAACGTCAGAGTACAACAAAGCCTGGTTGGGGTATGTCAAAGAAATAATAATCAGTTGCCAAATCTGTGCTTTTCCACTATTGTGGCGGAAATGTTTTCAAAATGAACTTGGAAATCGCGAGCAGTATACCCTTCAGGGTAGTAAATTTTCGCGAGTGGAGTTTTTTCTGCTGTGAAGCTACTTTACCCGCGTATATATAAGAATTTGTAATTGTGAGCCATTATCATGGAAGATATCAGTGAAATCCTGAAAGCGGCAATTCGGAACCATCAGGCGGGCAACCTGCAAGAGGCGGAGCAATTGTACGGCCGGGTGATAGAAGAAAATCCCGGGCATCCGCTTGCATTGCATTCACTGGGCATAGTTGCTCACCAGAGGGGTCAAAACAATATCGCGGTCGGTCTGATTGCCAAAGCAATTTCATCCAATCCTCAAATTCCGCAATTCCGCAATACACATGGTCTTGTGTTTGAGGCGATCGGCAGGATTGAAGAGGCGATCGGCTCTTATGAAAAGGCAATATCGCTTGATCCGGATTACGCGGAGGCATATCTGAATCTGGCTATTGCCCTTCAGTCAAACGGCGATTTCACCGCTGCTGTTGAAAAATGCAACCAGATCATTTCACTTTTTGGTGATTCGGCGCAGGTATATAACTTGAGAGGCTACTCGCTTCAACAGCAGGCCAATTTCAGTGAAGCGATTGAAAGCTACCGTCAGGCGATTCGGTTGGAGCCAGGATTTGCCGAACCGTACACTCACATCGGGGTAATACTTAATGAACAGGATCGATATGCCGAGGCGGCTGAGAATTGCAAAAAAGCTCTGGAACTCGACCCGGATTATGTCGAGGCCCGCAACAATCTCGGAGTGGCTCTCAATGGACTCGGGCGGTACGCTGAGGCGATGGAAAATTATCAAAAAGCAATCAGCCTCGATCCGGAGTATGCCGAAGCCTGTTACAACTTGGCCAACTGTCTGCAAAATCAGAATCGATGCGACGAGTCAATTGAAATCTACAGAAAGGCCCTTCGGATTAAGCCGGACTATGCCGAAGCACACTGGAATCTGTCGCATTCATTTTTGTTGACAGGAAAGTTTTCCGAGGGGTGGACTGAGTATGCATGGCGTCGTAAACCCGAGTTGAAAATTATAACGTATCCTCATCACTACGAACAGCCATATTGGGACGGATCGTCATTTGCCGGCAAGCGCCTTCTGGTGCACTATGAGCAGGGATTCGGTGACAATATTCAATTTGCCCGCTATCTGCCGATGGTCAAGCAGCGCGGCGGGACAGTAATATTGGAGTCAAGAGCACCGCTGTGCAGGCTCTTTGGGCAACTTGACGGAGTGGACGAATTTGTGCAAGCCTGCCCGGATGGAAAAACCCCTGATGTTCGATTTGATCTTCATGCTTCTCCTTTGGATATGCCCAGGCTGTTTGAGACTACGCTGGAAAATATTCCCTGTAAGACTCCTTATCTTTATGCTGAAACCGCAAAAACCGCATACTGGCGTGATAGAGTTGACAGCGAATCTTTCAAGGTTGGCCTGGTGTGGTCAGGCTCTGGTTTGCACGGTAACGACCACAACCGCTCCTGCCCATTGAGACATTTTGCCGCATTAACGAAAATCAAAGGTGTAAAACTGTATGGTCTGCAAAAAGGTCCGGCCGTCAGGCAGATAGAGGAATTGGCGGCGGATATGACGATAATCAGTCTCGGAAAAGAATTTGAAGATTTTACCGATACCGCAGCGGCAATCGAAAATATGGATTTGGTCATTTCGGTTGATACTTCAGTGCTTCATCTGGCAGGCGCTATGGGTAAGGCTGTCTGGGCTCTTTTGCCGTTTGTGCCGGACTGGCGATGGATGCTTCAGCGACAGGACAGTCCCTGGTATCCGACTATGAAACTTTTCAGGCAGGACAGGCAAGGCGACTGGCCGGGCCTGTTCGAACAGGTGACCCGGCGGCTGCATGAACTGGTTAAGGACATGTAAATCATGAAAAACTGCGTCATCGGCAAGCTTCATCGCCGGATCAATCGTCATGTCGTTGCTGTACGGAATACCGTAATTCAAAATGGGTTCGTTTGGTAATTTTTGTTTTACCTGGTCGCTTTATGGAGAAAAGTTACTCGAAACATCAGCATCTATGGCAATGGGAGCGGTGGTTTGCCAGCCCTGGTGGCTTGCCTTGAGACGATTGAGTTCGTGGATCGCTTTGAAAAGGCCTCGCTGGATCTGTGATTCGTAGCGAATGAACTTGGTAAGGACATCCGGGCCCTTTAGATCGCAAGAGATGGCCTGACCAAGGCTGGGCCGCATCTGCCGATTAATACTCACCTCAATGGACGATATATCTTTAATTGCCTCATCAAGGACAGGGGCGTACTTGTCAGTGAGGCTGCCGGATACATGGATAAACTCACGAAGGTCCTGCAGATATTGCCTTAACGAAGGGATATGCACAGACTTTGGATGTTTGGCAATAGACTTAAAAGTGTCCTCCAGTTCTGACAGTTTACGAAACATGTCCGGCTGGTTTTCGCACTTTTTTTTGATGTTTGATATTGCAGCGAGTATATCGCCGGGCTTTGATTCTAAAATCTCCCTGTCAGGCTTTCGATGGTTTTTTAGAAATTTGCAAAATGAATCAGGGGCGAACTGATCATCCAGCAAACGGCCATCAGCGATTGCAATAACATTATGCTTTCAAATTAGCAGGTTTTGAAACGCCATACAACAGTAAAAACCAGCGGAAAATGTGGAACGGACAGTTTGGCATAACATGACACAACATGAGACAGAATGGCATTGAAAAAAAAATAAGGCTCTCTGAAATAATTTGTGGGTAAAAATTCAGCGAATTTAACTCGGCAAAACCGCCCGGGACCCCAGACAGCGAAATTGCCCCCCTGCATCCCAATTTAGCTGTCTGCCCGAACTGTTTTGCCAAGAATAACAGGCTGAATTTAAGCGAGCCTCAGAAAAGAACGTTATTGCAAATGCTGTAACTGTCTACATAGCAATGCTTTAAGTGCATCTTGCCATCTAAATGGCCCACAAATTATTCCGAAGAGGCACAATTAATGGTGGGTTAAATATCTTCGAGCACGGCTGCGATCGCACTCTCCACGGCAGCGGTGAGCTTATAGATCGACTCATCCGGCTTTAACAAGCCTACCTTCTCTTCTTCTTCAACAATGAAGCCTTGTGGCTGATAACATCAAATCTTCATCTCCACTAATATTTGTTTAATACAATCTTCGAGCTTAATGTTTTCTGTGTCGACAACAATGCAATCATTGTCTGGTTCCTCAAAAGGTGCCGTGACACCGGTAAATTCCTGTATTTCTCCTGAACGAGCCTTCTTGTACATACCTTTGACATCTCTTTTTTCACAGGTTTCCAAGCTGCACTTGGCGTAAACGAGCCCGAAATTACCTATAATGCCTGCAACCATCTGCCGGAGATAGTTTGAAGGAGAAACAAAACTTGCTATAACAAAATTGCCGTTTTCGTTAAAAAGTTTCGCAATGTGGGCTACCCGTCGAAGGTTTTCTTTTCTGTCTTCTGCACTAAAACCAAGATCAGCATTCAGTTTACCTCTTACATCATCACCATCAAGGTGCATAGTTCTGTAGCCACGATTGTCCAACTCTTCTTTGATTCTCTTTGCCAAGGTAGTTTTGCCGGCGCAAGGTAAGCCAGTAATCCACAGGGTCATCCGCATAGTTTTTATATACTCCGCCACCTCCGAGGGTACATTGGTATCGATACCGGCCCGAACATTAGTCCCGGAGATTTTTTCGATCTGCTTTGGAGGATCGATTCGATTGACATCGTAACCAACTTTTCTTCCAATGTTAATGCTGGCGATGTCGGGAATAACCGAAATCATCACCTTATTCCCATACACCCGCGTTATCATTTCTGCACGCTGGTCAACGGTATATGGGTTCTTTTCAGATACCTCAGTGTCTCTGATGGCGATACAAACATCCTGGCCCTTAATAATTGCGTCGTCAATAAGATATTTGTGGCCATTATGGAAAGGTTGCCATCTCCCAATAAACATGGCATATCTCTTGTGCCCGTTATACATATATACTCCTATGTTAAGCTATGCCGAAACAATTGAATTTCAAACCTACTTCGTCTTAAATTCTTGAATACCAAGACCGCCAAAATTGCTTTCCAGATTATATTTATTTCAGTATAAATAGTGTTGTGTAAGTGTCAAGAAATAGTTTGCTTCAAGTAATGAATATCTTTTTAATATGATAGCGATATATTGTCCATAAGTCCTTTTGCCCATTTTGACATTTTAGGTTTTCGTGAAAAACTCCTGTAAATGGCAACAAAAAAGTAGACTTTTTGCAAACTTTGGGTTATAGAGACCTCTGAATAACTTATGAACTCCAATTCCAGTCATGTTTTTGAATTGAAATCAGGTTTCTTTTTTTTGTTCTCTGTGGCAGTTTTCCAGAAGCCTCTATAGTTATTTCCTGGCACAGAAACACAAGCCACAAAACAGGGAAGGAGTGTTTTATGAAAGTAATATGGCTCGCGCCTATCCCAAATCAGGAGTGTCTTGGCTCCAGTTTCTACTGGCCAATTACATCTGCGATAACATCCAGAACAGCATGTCCGTACTTAATCGCATTCCTGACATCCATAAGCAGCAGCTAAAGGTAGACGATACCACATTAACAGGAGACATCCTCTGCAAAACCCATTTTCTCTTCGACGACCGTCACCCCCATCATGAACACACCGCCGGCTTCATCTATCTCCTGCGACATCCTAAAGATATACTGCTGAGTAACCTCAATTATTTCAAGCTAATCATCCCCGATGGTTTCGACAATAGGCAGTTTGTCATCGATTTCATCAACAAGATGGGCTTTTCTGTATGGCTTCACAGAGATTTTGGTTCCTGGAATGAACATATATCAACATGGATGGCACTGGCAAACAAAAAACCGCATTTCTATCTGCGATATGAACAACTCCACGCCGACCCTTACGGCTGCATGGAAAAGGACCAGGCCAGAATCTATCGTTCCATAGAAGCTTCATCGTTTGATTCTATGAAACAAATGGAACGCAGAGAAAAGGAAAAAGGCTGCGAATCTCTCTTTGGAGGCAAGAAAAAAGATATGGATGCCGGAACAATGTTTGTGAACAAGGGAAAAACCGGACAATCTTTAGCTTCCATAGGCCCGGATTTGGACCAACTCTTTGACGAGAGATTCGAACATGTCCTGGATATGCTAAATTACAATGTGTAAAGAAGTTCTTTCTTAGCCTTTAACAAAACACAATATTAAATGTAGAGGCCGTCAAACATCATTCGACTTTCAGTGTTCTGCTTTCCGTCCCGCAGAATCTGCCGCATCATTCGCCATCGCCCTTTATGTAAAGTTTTTCCATTTAGGCAATGTTCCTCACAGAACCGTGCGTGCGGATGGAACTTGAAGTAATTGAGGGTGTCTGTAAACTTATCAATATCATGATTTAAGTAAAATGGGAAAATGGACATATCGAATCGTTTAACAGTAAGCTCAGAGACGAGTCATTGAACAGAGAATTGTTTTTGGGTATTGATGAACTGAAAGATGTTGCGGGTCGGTGGCGGATGGATATAATCATCACCGGGCGCACAGCAGTCTGGATTATATGGCCCCGACAGCATTGGCAGCGAAAGGTCTTGAGCAAGGCTCCGCTCCGCTTTCCTCAAGACAAGGAGAATATGTGTGATATACTCTCATAATAACCTGAACAACAAAAGAGAATAAAAAATGTTGAAGAAGTCTGCGGCAAAAAGGAAAAGGAAGAACATAACACATTCCGCCCCATCTCAGCAAAACCAACCGAAAAGTGGTCCTCCACAATTCCTTATCGATGCTGCTGATGCTGTTAATTCCAAACAATATGACAGAGCAATCGATTTTCTTAAACAAGGCATCGGGCAGGACAGCTTTGCAGCCTACAAGGGTATTGGGGACATATATCTTTTCCTCAATGAAAACGAAAAAGCAATGGACTGGCTTGAGAAAGCGCGTAAATGTGATCCGGAATCCGTGGATGTGCTTGATAGTATAGGGCGGGCTTTAGTTGCACTCGGCCGAAAGGACGAAGCTGTTGAAATTTTGGGCAAGGCAATAAAGCTTCAGAAGGATATGAAAAACGTACGTTCGCTGGCCGAATCGATGCAGCGGATGGGAGAGCCCGACAAGGCTGTTGAGGTACTGGAGGAGATGCTCGAGGTCAATCCACAACGGTTAGAGGTTATGTTTGAGCTTGGGATGTTGTTTGAAAGAACCAATCGACTTGATAAAGCTGAGCAATATTACAAAAAAATCATAAAATTCGGACCACATTCCACAGCGTACGACCATCTGGGATGTATCTGCGTTAAGATGAGGCGTATGCCGGAGGCGGTCTATTATCTGCGAAAGGCTATGGAGTTGCTTCCTGATAATACTGATATCTGGAATAGTCTTGCCTATGCTCTGATACAATCGGGAGAAGCACAGGAAGGGGTGGACTTGTTACAAAAAGTTGTTGACATAATGCCGGAGTATCCAAAAGGTCACTCAAATCTTCTTTTCAGTCTACGTTATTTGCCGGAGTTAGACCAGCAAATGGTCTTTGAGGAGCATAAGCGCTGGGGGCAAAGGCACGCTCCAATAAATATGGCCAGGACATCCCACGACAATACCGTCGAACCTGAACGAAAGTTGCGGATTGGTTATATCTCACCCGATTTCAAAAGGCATGTTGTCGCTAAACGTTTTGAGCCGCTTTTGGATTCTCACAACCGAGATGTGGTGGAAGTTTATGGTTACGGCAATATCGAATGCCCGGACTCAACTACAAACAGGCTTCAAGAAAAGTTTGATTGCTATAGGAATATCTGGGATGTAAACGATGATGCAGTTGCCCGTATAATTGAACAGGATAAAATAGATATCCTGATTGACCTTGCAGGACATACTCGAAATAATCGTCTTCTTGTGCTGGCGCGTAAGCCGGCACCTGTTCAAGTCACGTATTTGGGATATGCGGGTACGACTGGAATGGAAGCCGTCGATTATCTTTTAACTGACTGTCTAAAGGCTCCGCCAGAATCACAGAAGTATTATACCGAGCAATTTGCCTATTTGCCGGGAGGGGTTGTCTGTTACACACCGCCAGAAAACGCTCCAGTTGTAACGCCGCTGCCTGCAGCGAAAAACGGCTATGTTACATTTGGAGCATTTACCACTAATCTCCGATATAACAGACCTCTTTTGGAAGTCTGGGCCGAAATCCTGAAGCTGACTCCCAATTCCAGACTCCTGTTAGGATTTCGCGACGGCGGCGATGAGAAGATACAGGAGCACTATTTAAGCCAATTTGCCGAATGCGAAGTCTCTCGAGAAAGAATTGAAATCAGCGGCTGGAAATCTCACACTGAATACCTCAAACAGTACAGCGACGTGGACATTGTTTTCGATACTTTTCCCGAAAACGGGGGCACCACCACTTGTGAAGCTCTCTGGATGGGGGCTCCTGTTATCTCATTGGCCGGTCAACACCAAAATGGCCGGGTCGGTCTTAGCATACTCAGTCAAATAGAAATGTCTTCTTTTGCTGTCGAGACACCGTCCGAATATATCGCCAAGGCAGTGTCAGTTGCGAATAGACCGGACAGCCTTATGAAGATGCGTGCTTCGATGCGGTCGCGAATGGCAGAGAGTTCACTCTGTGATACGAAGCGGTTTGCCCGTGATGTGGAAACAGCCTATAGAGAAATGTGGCGCCGATGGTGTCGAGGCCAGGGAATGAGTATTCCGATTGAGTGATAAGAGAAATCCAAACATATTGATATCGCCCCAGAAGTTGTAGGTGAATTGCAGCCTGATCGCGCTAATTCCTTACAGCATTTTAGACACAATGAAAGAGAATAACAAATGTCGAAGAAGTCTGTTGCAAAGAGAAAAAGGAAGAGAAAAAGACGTTCCGTTTCATCTGGACAAAAGCAACCGAGAAGTGGACCACCGCAATTTCTCATTAATGCTGCTGATGCTGTTAATTCCAAACAATATGACAGAGCAATCGATTTTCTTAAACAAGGCATCGGGCAGGACACCTTTGCAGCCTGCAAAGGTGTTGGGGACATATACGTTCTCTGCGGTGAAAACGAAAAAGCGATGGAATGGCTTGAGAAGGCTCGTAAATGTAATCCGGAATCCGTGGATGTGCTTGAAAGTATCGGATGGGCTTTGGCCGGGCTTGGGCGGAAGGATGAAGTTGTTGAACAATTCAGCAAGGCAATAAAACTTCAGAAGAATATGAAAAACGTACGTTTGCTGGCCGAAGCGATGCAGCAGATGGGATTGACCACCAGGGCTATTGAGGCCTTGAAGGAAGCTATTGGTGTCGATTCTCCACGGCCAGAGATTATGTTTGAGCTTGCGGTGTTTTTTGAAAAGATCGGGCGGCTTGATAAGGCTGAAGAATGGTGCAAAAAGATAGTGGAACTTACGCCAGACCCTATGGCGTACAACTGGCTGGGAATTCTTTGTCACAGAACGGGACGTACCTCCGAGGCCGTACAGTATCTGCAAAAAACCGTGGAATTGGCCCCTGAGGATGAGTATGCCTGGACTGATCTTGCCGCGTTTCTGTTGCAGTCGGGCGACACACAGAAAGGTTTTGAATTGTTACGAAAAGCTGTTGACAAGGCGCCGAACAATTCGAGGATCCACACAAGTCTTCTTTTTTACATGCACTCTTTTCCGGACCTGGACCAGCAAGCCATCTTTGAAGAGCATAAACGCTGGGGGCAAAGGCATGCTCCGATAAGTATGGCCGGAACATCCCACGACAATACCGTCGAACCTGAACGAAAGTTGCGGATTGGTTATATCTCACCCGATTTCAAAAAGCATGTCGTCGCTAGACGTTTTGAGCCGCTGCTGGACAAACACAATCGGGATGTGGTGGAAGTTTATGGTTACGGCAATATCGACCGCCCGGACCCAACTACAAGCAGGCTTCAAAAGAAGTTTGATTGCTATAGGAATATCTGGAATGTAAGTGATAAAGCGGTTGCCCGTATAATTGAACGGGACAAAATAGATATTTTGGTTGACCTTGCAGGACATACTCATAATAATCGTCTTCTTGTGCTGGCGCGTAAGCCGGCGCCTGTTCAAGTCACCTATCTGGGATATGCAAATACGACTGGAATGGAAGCCGTCGACTATCTTTTAACTGACTGTCTAACCATTCCGCCAAAATTACAGAAGTTCTACACTGAGCAATTAGCCTATTTGCCGGGAGGGCTTGCCTGTTACACGCCGCCAGAAAACGCTCCAGTTGTAACGCCTCTGCCTGCCGCGAAAAAAGGGCACGTTACATTTGGAGCATTTACCGATAATCGCCGATTTAACAGACCTCTTTTGGAAGTCTGGGCCGAAATCCTGAAGCTTACTCCCAATGCCAGACTTCTATTGGGATTTAACGGCGGCAACGATGAGAAGATACAAGAGCACTATTTAAGCCAATTTGAGGAATGCGGAGTCTGCCGAGAAAGAATTAAAATCAGCGGATGGAAAGCTCCGTCTGAGTACATCAAACAGTATAATGACGTGGACATTGTATTCGATACTTTTCCCGAAAATGGCGGCACATCGACTTGTGAAGCTCTTTGGATGGGCGTCCCTGTTATCTCACTGGCCGGTCAACATCAGGCTGAAAGAGTCGGCCTAAGCATACTCAGCCGCCTGGACATGCAGTGTTTTGCTGCTGCGACACCAGCCGAATACACCGCCAAGGCTGTTGCGCTTGCGAATAAGCCGGAGAGCCTCATGGAGATGCGTGCTTCAATGCGATCACGAATGGCAGAGAGTCCACTCTGTGATAAGGAGCGTTTTGCCCGTGATGTGGAAGCAGCCTATAGAGAAATGTGGCATAAATGGTGTCGCGATCATGAAGAATAACAGGTCTGTATAATCCCCAGCGAACATCAATCCTTACGGCAGCTTAGGCACTCCTCTGGATTGCAGGTGAATTCAGTGATGCTGGTCAGCTTTTACCAGCACCTTCAGAGTATCTGCCTGAAGTTTTTCGTCAATATGCATCTGTTTAGCAGAATTGATTCTCAATTCTTCAAATTCTTCTCGAGTGTAGAGTTTTTTATTTGACACGGTTGTCTCCTGTCGGCCGAAGTAACTCAATTGTTTCTTTTATACTTTTTTCAATACTGCCTGTGAACTTGAAACCCTTGTCAGCGAAACGTCGGTTTAAAACCTCATAGGATAATTGATTTATAATTTCGGTATCGACATATTCGATGCCAAGCTGCGGTATGTGCTGTTTTATGAGTTGGATAATGTCATTTACCGTCAGGTTTTGCGTCAGTATGTTGTATACTCTTTTGTCGAACAGATCATTTTTAATGATAAAAATCAAAGCTCCCATCGCATCATCCAGTGTCAGATAGGGACGTTTTTGATGCAGGGCGGTTCGCCAGACGGTAAGCGGTTGGGCCATGACTGCCTGGAAGCAGAATTTGTTTACGGCTGTGTGAAACCGCATCCCCGCAGAGATACCGCATATTGTCCCAAAACGACAGGTTACGAAACGCAGTTTCCCTGACAAAGCTAACTCCTGCAGGAATCGCTCCTCTCTTAGTTTTGTCTCAGCATAAGGGCTTTGGGGCTGAAGCTCTTCTGCAGAACATTCCTCGTCCACTACTTCACGTTGAGTTCCATAGACGCTGGTCGAGGAGAGGTGGATCATGGAAGTTCCGGCGTCGGCACAGGCCTGGGCAATTTTTGCCGTTGCATTATAGTTTACATTTTCGACTTGTTCTTTGTTATTGAAACTTCCTGCCGCATCGGTGAGTGCGGCTAACTGTACAACAACATCGGCACAATCAACAATTGCATTTAAGTCCGTATTCAGGACATCGGCTTCGATAAAGCGATAGTTGCCGTCAGCGGGTAAATTGAACAGCGAACAATACCGCTGTGTTACCATGTTGTCGACCATGACAATATCGGCACCTGGAAATGCGGCTGGGATATGGCGAATGAGGCGGGAACCGATATGGCCCAGTGCGCCTGCAATTACAATCCTCATTTGCTCACCTTAAATATAATACATGCAAAATTGCATTAATGCACTGCTTTGTGAATGTAATATCCATATCTGCCAATCCCTCGGACCAGAAACTTCAATCTCCCTGAACACTTATTTCTGAAAGATATCGTCGCTCTATATATCATTACAAGAAGAATAGTATTTGCATATTGAGACCCTTTTGTGGCTTTGTCATGTTCACGAATATATTCAAAACTTCTGTTGAAAGGAAATGAACGCTTATGGGGATTATTGATAATAATCGGATCCGCATGGTGCTCATTGTCAGTTTCTCTGGTTACTCTTTTATAAAATAGAACTTCATCGGTAGCGATCAGATCATACCTTGTCAAAAAAGCAAGGCAAAAGCATACATCACAACCCCAGGCGCCATTAGTAAAGTAAGCTTTAGCTGTTTGCGTCAAAGCGTCTTTACGGAAAATGCTGTAAAAAATATTTGCTTCTCCCAGAATTTCAGATTCGAGCAAATATCTTACCATATCTTTCCTCTTGTTTCCGGAAGAAGTAAAACGGGAAAAACCAAGATATTCACGAACAACCCGGTTGAAAGTATCGATAGTATTCAGTGCGCAAAACCAAGCATCATAATCAGGATTGTCCAGAAGTGTTTAGATACCAATCTGGACAAACTTTTCATTTAGTATATCGTCTTCCGCAGCCCAGAAAAAATACTCGCCTGTAGCCTGCTCGAGAACAAAACGATGTTTGCCGGCGGGCCAAGATTCTTTTCCTGCCTGATATATTTGATTCTGGGATCGACAGCCATAAACTCATTAAGAACATCCCTGGTGCCGTTGCCCGGTGAGCAGTCATCCGAAATGATTATCTCGAGATTCTTGTAACTCTGAGTTGTAATGGCTTCCAGGGCTTGGTACAGCAGTTCAGGTCGGTTGTAAAACAGGAAGTCCAACCGAAACAAGTGGGGTATTTTGATTAGAGTTTGTATGTTGCTCTTTCTGTTGTTCGATCATTGACGCTGTTCCTTTTCTATCGGATAACCATATTCAGCTAGCGGAAGATCGTATTCCATCGCCAACTTAGTGTTATCTTCCTTATAAAGCTCAACTATCCTGTCCTTCCATTTATCAGACATAACTCCGTCTACAGGTTTTCCTTTTTCAAGATAGCTAAATAAAGATCGCTTTAGTGTTTTGCCGAACGGCAAGTAATTACTTATCGATCTGTTCCAGAAAAACCAATTACGAAATTTATTATAATTAAGCGTTCTACCTGTAAAACGTTTTCTTTCGCGGTTATTGCCAACAAGTTCGACCGCATGGTCAGTATTAATACCAAGTATATCACATAGCTCGGTCATAAAACGTTTCTTATCTTTCACAAAATCTTCAAAGAAAAGAATTTTAATTTTATCCTTTCCAAACAGATCCGCATACAAACCGAGTATTCTATGGTAAAAAAAACTGTCCAGCGGACTATACTTTATAAACTCGGTGCAGTATTGCATCCAGTCGTCAAATGGAACATGCCTTTTCCAATGGCTGCGAGGCACAAGCTTAAGAAAGGCACCATGATTGGCATACCAAGATGGAATGGCGGTCAACTGGTTCCTGATAACGACCAGTATTTCGGCATCCGGAAGGAGCTGGTGTAAACGTTCGGCACACTTTACCGGGATCCGGCTTGCCATTATATCTTCATTTGAATATATAGCTGTTTTTCCGGAAGAAGTTCCAAGCACTTTATCAAAAATATTTTTAGCAGCCTCAAAATTGAAATAGATGTCATCATCCGAAACCATGGAATTCAAAACATCCATATACTTATCGTAGCCAAGGCAGTCTTCGCCCAAATAAGCTAACTCTGAATTTTGGGCAAACAGGCACCGCTGGAGCGTTGTCGATCCGGTCTTGTTGGCGCCAAGGTGAATTATAACTTTTGACATTTTAGTCCTTACTGCAGACCCTTTATATGGGGCTGAATATTAAATTGCATTTACGATTGAGCCTATACTCAGCAGGGAAATTATTCATAGGTAAAGGCTGTTCTTTTCCAAGATATCTGGAAGCCAAAAGGGACTTGTAGATAAGTTTGCAGCCCAGGTCGTCCAACGCATTTATTATATCACCAATATTCCAGAACCAGACCGGGCACTTCGACTCATAGTAATTCTGATATGTAACAAAAGTTTTAATATCACCTGCCATGAGACCGCTCAACATAACCAGGCTTGGATTAAAATCCGTAAACCGCTTGAGTATACCTTGCCAATCTTGTACATAATGCAAACTGCTGCCAGCATGTATTACGTCGAATTTCTCGCCATCACTGGGTAGGTGCTCATGAAAAATGACGTTATCGAATTTCTCATATACCTGTCGTCCCCGCAGGCAAATGGGTTTACTTTCTACAATTTCAAACCTTACGAGTTCAGGGTTTGGCAAAGACGCTGCCACACTCGGAAAAGTACTGGCCAGTCCCCCGCCAAAATCAAGAACACGAACCGGTTCGGCCTTTTGTTTAGTTAGCAGTGCTATAATGGGACCAAGTGGATAGTTGCGGACAATTGTATTGGAAGAAATGCTGCACTGTGAGTCGATATTTTCAATCTCGGGCAATACATCTTCTACCAGTGAATCAACCCATCTATCCGAGTCCCAGGCACTACCATTAGTTTCTTCCGGGAAGCGCTCGTATATTCCCTCCCAAATATGGAAATTTTCATTACTCATTAGCTGATTACTCCCAATCGACCCGACAACTTAACAAGTCAATCGTTTTCTAAATTTCACTTCTGATACTCCGGCAACTAAAACTTGATGAAATTATCTTAAATACTCATTAAGGCAACCCTCATAGTAGGCCTTTGTTTTGATCAATCCCTCTTTTAGGCTGAACCGCGGAGACCAATTAAGGGTATCTTTTATTTTATTGTTACTGATGATCGCATCGCCTACATCAACAGATTTTCTTCCTTTTGGCCAGGGTATTTGAACAACGCTGCCTGAGCCAATATAATCCACTGTAGCCTGTGCGATATCAGCAACACTGATATGCTCATCTCCAACTGCAAAGAAGGTTTCTCCCGCCATTTTCTCCGCCTGCGATGTAAGAATAATCGCAGAGACAGCATCATCTACATAAATCACATTTCTCATCTGGCTGCCTTTGCCAAAGACCGTAATATCTTTACCCTGCAATGCCAATCCAATAAAATAATTGTTAAAAGTAAACTCGGGGCTGTGAATGCTGGCTCGCGGCCCAAAAACATTTGATAACCTTATTACCGTCGCATCGATATCATAGACACGTGCATAGATCAAAACATATTTCTCAGAGACGCTCTTGTTGGCAGAGTATATATCCGTCGGGAACTCAGGATGATGTTCGTCAGCAGGCTGATAATGAAGTCGGCCCAACTGGGTGCTGGTGCCAAGGTGGATGAACTTAGCATTACGATTAAAACGGCGGACAGCTTCGAGCAGATTTATGACCGCCCGGCTGTTAACATCAAGGTCCATCCAAGGTTCCCGCATCGAAAACGGATGAGAGGTAGAGGCGGCACTATTGAAGATGATATCTTTGTTCATTACATACTGAGAAATACGATCAAAGTTCATTATATCGTGATGGCATAGACACACCTGGTCTGCAATACCTTCGATATTATATAAGTTACCCCCAGACCTGGGATCCAGGCAATCGTAAATTGTAACTTCTGCTCCCAGTTCGAGACATTTGTGGGCAAGGTTACTTCCGATAAACCCGAGTCCGCCCGTTATCAGTACGTTTTGGCCTTTCATCTCCGGCAAAGAGTTGTCTGTATCCTGATTTTTCATTTGCTTCTCTTAGTACAATAGATTTTCACTTAAGTTATTTTTTAACCGCAACAATTTTAAGCATCATATTACGGTCACCCTTCCACCTGAAACGTGTTATTTGTGGGTCTTGGAAATCCATGTATTTCATTATAGCCCTAATTTTTCCTTCGGTATAACAATTTTTGTGAAATTGGCCTGGACTGTTTTGCGGACCGAAAAAACTGGCGGTCAAATAACCCCACCTGCTTTGGGTCGAGTAGGAATAATGCCCAAACCAGTGCGATTGAGCAATGGCTTCGGGATCGTTCCTATAAAAATCCTTCCAATCATCTTTGGCGTTAAGCCATAACCTGACAGCATCCTCAAAATCCGGAATAGAAAATACAAAACACCCACCCGGTTTGAGGGCTCTTTTAATCTCCATGAAGATTTTTTTTTCTTCAAGATAGGATAGATGTTCGAGGAGAGAGTCTGCCCGTATTTCCGTCACGCTCCCATCCGGATACGGTAGATTGAATATATCATACTGATAAACTTCAACGCCTTCGGGAAATTCCGTTCCCGGATAGCGATCTTTGAGTCGTTCCAGTGTATCAATATCTACGTTGACATATCCTGGCAGAGGTCTTCCGCCGCACCCAAGATTAATCTTTATCTCAATATCTGTGTCATTTTGCATAAACCACCCTTAAACATGTCAATAAAGTTCGCTTATTATAGTATTAATTACCTGACAAATATATTCTATCTGCTCTTCTGTCAGGTTGTATGCACATGGCAGATTTATTCCTCTTCCCGCAATATCGTACGAAACCGGGTTTAAGGACTCGTATTTTTCACGAAAACCCGGATAAGCCGGCAGAGAAGAAAGAGGGTAAAAGAACGGTCTGGCAGGGATAGATCGCTTAGCCAATTCCGGTATAATGCTATGGTGAGTGATATTATGTGACTTGCCGAAGACAATGCTGGTCATCCAGGCACCGTTGGTCCCACCTTCTGGTTCGGCATTGAGTTGTATGTCATCAATGCCGGCAAGTCCTTTCTTATACATCTCAAGCTGCCAGCGTTTTTTCTTTATAAGTTCATCGATACGCTGGAACTGGGCATAACCAAGTGCGGCCTGAAGATTGAACGGCATGTATTTGGGTGTAACCTCGTAATTATAGTACATGCCTTCATCGTCTTTGCGACCATGATTTCTGAGGAACATACAGCGATCATACAGATCGTCGTCATCGAGCAGCAGCATGCCGCCCTCACCAGTGGTAATCGTTTTAGTACGATGAAAACTGAACACTGATCCAACGCCAAACTTACCTGCTTTGACGCCCTTGTAAATAGATCCCTCAGCCTCGGCAGCATCTTCAATCAAAGCTATGCCATGCTCGCGGGCAATATCATCAAGCTCGTCCATATTGGCCATGTTCCCAAACAGGCCAACAACTATGATAGCTTTAGTACGGGGGGTAATGCGTTTTCTAACCGACTCAGGATCCAGGGACCAGTTAGCAGGTTCGACATAAGCAAAAACCGGAGTCGCTCTTTCATAACTGACAGCCGCCCCGGATGCGATCCATGTGCAGTCCGGAATAATCACCTCATCGCCTTCTGATATCCCCAGTGCCTTTATCAGCAAATGAATCGCAGAAGTACAGTTAGGGGTCATCACCCCGTATTTACGATCGTGATAGGCAGCGAATTCAGCCTGGAATTTTTCACAATAGTCGTACGCATGCTCATACCAGCCGTTGCGCATGGCATCTTCTACAACCTTAATTTCATGCTCCGTTATCCACGGGCCGGCAAAATGAATTGTGTCCATCAAACTTGTTCCGTCCAAAAGCGTTAATATATTTATCTATTTAATCTCAGGCCCTTTTAACCAATCGAAATCTATCTGTGGATCATCATATTGGATACGGCCTTCATCGTCAGGGTCATAAACTTTTGACGTAATATAAAACAAATCGGCAGGGCCGCTGATACATTTACATCCATGCGCTATGCCAGGCGGAACTCGCAAAACCTGCGACGGCTGATTATCGCCCATCAGCAATTCCATAAGTTCTTTATATGTCGGAGAATTCTCTCTCGTATCGTATAACGCAACTTTAAGAACGCCGCTGTGAACATACCACCAATCGACCTGTATTTTATGAATATGCCACGCCTTTATTACTCCCTGGTGCATCCGCGACATGCTCCATTGCCCAAACCCTTCGCTAAAGAATTCATCTGTTACACGAATGATCTCACGAAAAAAACCTCGCTCGTCGGTGTGAGTTACAAGGTTTTTGACGATAACTCCGTCGATCATTTCTCTTTCCTGTTGAATAATAGATTAACCACCAAGAGCCATTATTGTTTCAACTATTCTTTGTGCATCCGATTCAGCTAACTCCGGATAAATCGGCAGTGAGATAATCTCCCTGCAGATTTGTTCGGTTACCGGCAGTTTATCGCAACCGGGCAGTTTTTCATAGGCCCGCTGCTGGTGTACAGGCACAGGGTAATGGATCGAAGCACCGATGTCTCTTGCTTTCAAAAATGTCAATAATTCATCGCGTTTTTTTGAACGAATGACATATAAATGGTACACATGTGTTGAATTTTCTCTTTTTTTCGGCAACTTTGCTTCGTTTTTGCACAGTTTTTCTTCATATATCTCCGCCAGACGCACTCTCCTGGCGTTGTCCTCATCAAGGTATCTCAGCTTAACGCGTAATACAGCAGCCTGTATCTCATCCAGCCGGCTGTTCCATCCGGCCAAATTGCTCACATATCGCTGGTCCCAGCCGTACTGACGCAGCAATGATGCCTTTCGGGCTAATTCTTTGTCCCCCGTCACAACCATTCCCGCATCGCCAAGTGCGCCGAGGTTCTTGGTAGGATAAAAGCTGAAACAGGCCATATCGCCAAATGAACCGATGCGTTTATTTTTGTATATTGCGCCATGCGCCTGAGCACAATCCTCAATCACACGAAGACGATGCCTGTGAGCGATTTGGAGTACAGGGTCTATATCAGCCGGCTGACCGTACAAGTGAACGGGGATAATTGCTTTAGTACGCGGTGTGATTGCCGCCTCGACCCTGTCCGGGTCCATGGTGAAAAAGTCCGGCTCAATATCCACCAGCACAGGTGTTGCGCCTGTCAGTTCAATTGCCGCCACCGTAGCTGCCGCCGTATGTGAAACGGTAATTACCTCATCTTTTGGCCCTATGCCGCAGCAGGCTAATGCTAAATGGATGGCCTCGGTTCCACTGCCAACACCGACCCCGTAAGAGACGCCAATGTAGCCGGCAAACTCCCGCTCGAACGCCTTGACTTCCTCACCCAGAATATACCAGCCTCCATCGAGCACACGCCGAATCGCCGCGTCTATTTCATCCTTGTGAGAAAGATACTGAGCCTTGGGGTTACCGCATAGAATCATTCCAACACCTTCACTTTGGGCACGTAGACAATCCATTTTCCGCCGGCTTTTGTAAATTCCTGTTCTTTGGCGAATATTTCTTTTGCGTGGTTCCAGCCGAACAGCAGCGCATAATCAGGGAAGTTGTCGGCAAAATCCTGGTACGGGCGCACAGGAATATGCGTTCCGGGGCTGTATTTCCCTTGTTTTATCGGCGTTGTATCGCTAATGAACTCAACCAGGTCAGCCGTGATCCCGCAATAATTGGTTACGGTGGTGCTTTTTGAAGTGGCGGCATAACCGACAACACGTTTCCCCTGCTCTCGAAGACGGGTCAATAATTCCATTAATTGCTGCCGGCAAGACTCTATATTGCGGCGTAATTGCTCAAAAGTTTGCTGCCTGTCCAGGCCAAGCTGTTCTTCTTTGCTGCGCTGCCTGGCAACTGCTGTCGATATCCGCTTTTTCCCCTTATGAGCAATTACATATCGCATAGAGCCGCCGTGAACATTTTGCGGCATGACATCAATAACTTCCATACCGTACTGCTCGAATAAGTAACTGATTGAGGCTACGGAAAAATAGAAAGCGTGCTCGTCATAAATCTGGTCGTATGAGGTTTTTTCGACAATGTCGCCCAAGTATGGGTCCTCAAAAATGAGCACGCCATCGGGCTTGAGCAAAGCCCTGATACCGGTGGCAACGGAGTGCAGATACGGGATATGACACATCACATTAGCGGCAAGTATCGCGTCGGCTTGTCCATGTTCCTGGACTATTCTTTTCGCAAGAGCTTCATCGAAGAACTCACAAATCGTTGTAATCCCCTTTTCGATTGCCACCTGTGCAACATTGGCGGAAGGTTCTATGCCTAAATGTCGAATGCCGGCCCCGCCAAAATTCTGAAGCATTATCCCGTCATTGCTTCCGAGTTCGACAACAAACGGATCCGAAGACTTCAAGTAGTCTCTAATGACTGCTTCGGCGAACTGCTTAAAATGGGTTGCCATGCGAGTCGATGTGGATGAAAAGAAAGCATAATCCTGATGAAACATCATCTCGCGGTCCGGCTGCTCGGTCAGTTGAACCATATTGCAGTTCTGACAAAACCCCACTTTAAGCTCGAAAAAATATTCGTCAGTGAATTGATCGGCTGTCAGGAAGCCATTGGCAATCGGCATTTTGCCGAACGAAATAAAAGGCTCAAACTGAGCCTGGCACATTAGACATTTGTGCACCTGATAGTTCCTTAGACAGCTATTAGTTATTTATGTTCATCGGTGCCCCATTCTTCGACAGGCCTGTTCGATATTCCTGGCGAATGTTTTTTAATCGCGTAAACTACTGGCTGCCATCCTGGGTTCCTTGACAAAAGTCATTATTTCTCTCAGTCTATCCACAGAGCCATGATACTTTTGAAATTTAAATCCCCCAAATGCTGTTTCAAGATAATCGATAAGTTCCTGGCTACAATTGAAATTCCATCCACTTGACCGCACCCATCTACCCTGGACAGGTTTGGCCCCCTGTTCCTGCAAGCGACATTCCAGGATGATTCTGTTACATCTCTGTGCTATATTTTCTGTTACCTGTTGAAAATTTGCCACATGATGAATTACAGAAAAAAGACAGATAGTATCATAGTCTTCTTCGATTGTTGCGGTGTCCAGGTCTAAGTATTTGAATTGGATATCCTTATTGAGAAGATTGGCAACTATTTTGGCGCCAGTTACTATTTTCTTGTCCATATCAATACCTGTCACCTTGCATCCTCTATCGTGCAGGTAATGGCCAAGAAGCCCCATATTACACCCAACATCAAGGATTTTTTCACCCTTTGTGAATTCAATGCTGTCCAAAGCAGCACGCCTGGGGTCTAAACTACGTGCGCCATCTATGTAAACTTTGTCAGTGTTCAGGCTATGGTAAATACCACTGTCTGTATTGGTGGTTATTTGTTCTTGAAATATCGAGGTTTCAGCCAAATTAAATGAGTTATTTTTGAATAAGCCGAGAACCTCTTCTTTTTTAAATCCGCCAAAGCTGTAAATATCAGCAAAATTGAATCCTACTTTTTTCCATCTGTCCACAAACATTCGATTAAAATACTCTAAGTATTCGACGTTGTTCATATCTATGAATCGCTCATCGTATATTGCCTGATCATAGTCGATGATATGACAGACAGAATCGTCATCGAATATAAAGTTATCTCTCTTAAAGTCACCCTGACAAACACCAAAGCTTTTCTGTTCGAGTATAGAAAACATCATATCAGCGGCATTGAATTCCTGCCGGTTGTTAAATCTTTCCTGTATAAAGTATCGCTCGCCGTTTTTCAACTTACCCTCTGACACCAGTCCGGGACACGAAACGCATCCTCTGGAGTTCAAATACTTTATTATTTCAATTTCCTCTGAAAACGTCCTTAATTTCCATGGGTGTTTTCCGTGTTCAATTTTTATAACGTATTTGTCGTTAAATCCTACTGAAATATCCCCCACCTTTGTTGTTTTAATATTTGTGAAATTAAGGCCATCTACAACAATTTCAGTGCCTTTGTCGCGCTTGATGCAATCACTCGGACTGACGCCCTTGTGGGATTGGCGCCATCGATGCCACTTTTGGCGATAGGCCTCTTCGACATTTTCGGCAAAACGTTCTCTGTTGCCAAGGTTGCCGGCTGCTATTGCGGCTGGCACTTGTGCGCGAGTTTTGGCAAGCACATCGGCTTGTGATTGTTCTATATCAACCAATCCTTCCAGACGCTGGAGTGACTCCGGACGAATGGCTATCATAGTGAGCAGATATCCATCAATCGGAATATTCCTGTTGTATTTGACAAGTTTTTTTGCATCGGGCAGAGTAAAATAAGAATCATAGCCAAGTTCCTTGAAGGCATCGATCAACTCGGTATGTAAGTTGCCGTTCTGCTTTACTTCATAAAAGATAATTGGAGAGCCGTTTCCAATCACCTTTTCTGCGCCAGCGAGTGCTTTTAGTTCATGGCCTTCAACGCCCATCTTAATTATATCGACACTTTCAATGCCATGCTCGGCGGCAATATCATCAACCGTAACCAAAGGTACTTTCTCATCCAGAGCTTCGTTGTTGTCGGAAAGCTTGAACTTTTCAGAAGAGCCGCCATGAGACAAAAAAGCAGTACCGGGCTTGCCGCTTACAGCAGTATGAATAGCTGTCATATTGGAAAATTGCGAAGCAGACCTGTTAAGCAACTCAAAAGTCTCTGACGCAGGTTCGACAGCAATGACCTTACCATTAGTTCTTGCGGCGGCACTGAGAGAGTATGTACCGACATTGGCGCCGAGGTCGAAAACCGTATCGTCGGGACGAATAATTGAGCGGAAAAAATTCAGATCGCTTTTTTCGAACCAGTCGCCCTGTTCCAAAAGCACATAAGTAGTAATGCTTTTCAAATCAGGATGAAGATGAATTCTTGCCAAATCGTACGGCAGTGATAATTCTTTAAGGTCGCCTTTGGCAAGGGCAAGGACAGCTTTGGAGCGTTCATTATTCAGTTTGCGGTTAGTGATTTCGAGAAGTTTAATGCACTCATCCTGGATTTTTACATTTTTAGATCTCGCCTGCAGAGCCATAAGCAGGCCAATCCTAAGATCAATCTCAGGATTTGAGGGATTTATTTCCTGGGCCTTGGAATAAATCCGGCAGTAATTATCAGGCGAAAAATAACTGCTGAACATCATAATTTCTATACAGACATTAAGAATAAGTGATTGCAAATCGTCAGCATTATATCTTTCAAGTAGTTGCTGTGGAGGTTTTTCTCCATTATTATCCGGCGGCAATTCATTAAAGGCCTCCATAGCATATTTTGCGGCCTTAAAGCGTTTGCCGGCCTGATAAAATTTGTCGGCGGAGATGATATTGTCAATGACAGTACGGCCTGCATATCTTCGAGGTCTATAATCAGTATCCTGTCCGGATGTGATTTGCTTTATTTCAATTCCTTTTGAACGGCAGTAATCGTGCCACATCCGGCGATAAGCATTTTCAATGTCATCGGTAATGAGCTCGTAATTGCATAACGGACTTGCAGCAAGCCTTTGACGCATGGTTTTGCGGATTTGGGTAAGCGCTTCAGGCTTTGAAGCAAGAGCAACGGCCTTTTTGACATACTCTTCAGGCGTATGAGCTGCGAAAAACTGCATTTCAAGACGTGTTAAACTATCAAGGCCGACTCGTGAGGAATGGCGGGAACCAGCAAGAGTTATAACCGGCACACCCATTAAAAGTGCCTGACAGGTAATTGTCGTGCCGTTGTAGGGATATGTATCAAGAGCAATATCGACATTGTTGTAGAGTTCAAAATGTTCCGATAGTGGCAACCATGTGAAAATCATTATCCGCTCTTCAGGATTTTCAAGGCCGTATTCTGCGAACCGGTTGTAGCAATATTCTCGAACCTCTGAATCTTTGGCTTGAGTAAATTTCAATATCAGCTTTGAATTCGGCACCGCGTTGAGAATGTCAACCCAGATTTTTATTATATCAAGACTCAGCTTGTTAATATTGTTAAAACAGCCGAACGTAATATAGTCCTTGTGTGATATCGGCAAAGCCTTGACTGTCGGTTGTCGCTTACCCGGATTGTAACATAGAAAACCGTTTGGCAGAAAAACAAGTTTTTCAGTATAATATTTCTGCTGGTCGGGCGTATCAGCAATAGCATCGGTGAGCCTGTAATCGACCTGTGTCATACCTGTAGTATTTGGATAGCCAAGATAAGTAACTTGAATCGGAGCGGGTTTATAACCAAGAACGTGAAGTCTGTTAAAGCCCGTATGGCCGGCCAAATCGACAAGTATGTCTATCGAATCAGACCTGATAAATTCGACAACCTCTTTATCATCGACTTTATATATGTCTCGATAAGAATCAAATTTATCAATAAGCTCTTCTGTGCGATCATCAGGCTTGGCAACATTACCATAACCGTAAATTTCAAATTTATTTCTGTCATGCCCATCCAGGAGAGACTCAAAGAAAAAGGTCACGGAATGATGTTTGAAGTCAGGCGAGATATAGCCTATACGCAGTTTTCTGTGCGCATCAAGGGAATTGTCGTGATTAGTGTAAGCAAGGCTTGTGGGCGCCTGGGTTTGCGCCCATTTTTTCGATTCTGCAAGAATCTCAGAGGATTTGCCATCGGGCAGATAGTTATAATCCAGCAGAAGGTTTGAATGACCCGCTTTGAATTGAGGGTCTATAGTTAACGCTTTTCTTAATAAATCCATAGCTTCTTCAAGGCGTCCAATCTTCATAATAGACCCGGCAATAAGGTTCAATGTGTCTTTATTGTCCGGCTCTAACTGGTCTGCCTTGTTGAAATGATCAAGGGCCTGTGTGGTTCTGCCGCATTCAGCCCACAGCAGACCCGCTTTACGGTAGAGCGCGGAAAGTTCTTTGACCCTGGAGATCTCCGGGATATCAAGCATTTCAGTGTAATACTGCGCGGCTCTTTCAATCTGGCCTGTCTCGTCAAGCAGCACAGCAACTGTATGCAGGACATAAACCTTAATTCTTGCATCATCAATACTTACCAGGTTCTTTTGAATTTCCTCTTCAGTGAGTAGTTGGTGAGCTTGCTTAGTATATCCACAACCTATAAGGTGCTCAATCTTATTAAGCCAGTCCGGTATATTCCGTATCCATTCCTGGTAGCTGGGAAACTCAGCTGGATCAGACTTTTCTACCGATAGATTAGCCTTTTTGGTTCTTCGGGATTTACTTTTTTTCTTCTTTTTCGCCATACCAACCTCTAAACGAATATAAAATGATTCACGCTTATTAGAAGTGTAAGCGTTCATGGGTATTTTGACAGTATTGGTCAACACACCCAATATCAAATACCCACTTCTTAAATTTTCAATTCACTTTACGACACATTCCAGTATTTTAGAATTTACGGAAAGTACAAGCTAAAATGGTCGGGATTATCCAATCTTTTATGAGCTATAATACGTATTTATCGAAAACCAGGTCGAGACAATCCTGCTTGCAGCATCTCCTCATGCTTATGTCGAGTACCAACACACTTGATTCGCTGGGAAGAATCCATCTTGGACGCTTCGACATCACTAAAGCCGGCGGCATCCGTCCAAAGGAGAAGTGCCGGACCGGATGGAATGAAGTAATTCCACCCAGTTCGATTCAAATCTTCTGGCCTTCCTAACACTCCCTTCGGTCCTTCAAAGCATACGAGTATATTTTTGTTAATGTCATTGCCTGAGATTCCGTAAGTCTCAATAAATATTCGTCCGCTGTCTTTTAAGGAGTTAAACAGGATACGCAGGGATAGTATCGGGTCCGTAACGTGATATATTACTCCGAAATACATGACATAGTCATAAATGTCATTTACGGCGAGTTCATATAAGGAGATAGGTTTACATTCCAAACCTGAAAGCCCAAAAGCTGAGGCAAGATAGTTGACGGTATTAGAATACTTTACCACTTCTTCTAAAGCCGTCACTTGTGCCCCTAATGCAGAAAGAATCAGGCTTGTGCCACCAGTCCATGCTCCGACATCAAGAATCTTCTTTCCGCTCAAATCGTGTGGCAGCCCGAAGTTGTCCATAAAATCAGCAATGACTTCGACGTGCCGGTTACCCATTGGCCCTTTCAAGCTAAAGGTGCCGAAGTCATGGTTGTGCCCCCAAGCGAATTTGACCGAGTAATCGCGTTGCTGTTTGTAATCTTTGAACCCTTCAATCGCAGGGTCGAACTGATCTATCAATCCTTTGATATCCGCCTCAAAAGTCCCCTTGTAGTCCTCTACTACATTTTCATATCTGAAGTTGTCCGCCATAATCTTTCTTAACTTCTCTCTCGTATCCATAGCCTCTGGCACTCCTTTTCGTCACCTTCGTGTGGCCTTCGTTAAGTTTTGCAAGATAACCACATCTGTCGGCCTGGATTCAGCAATGGATTGTCTGGTACGGCTCATCTGAATTCCTTTGGGTAAAACCAATGTTGGTCCCTGACATCTTTAGTCTTGCTGACCTGCGCACAAATTTTGTCCGTTTGACTAAACAACAGCAATACATGTGCCAAATGCCTGAAATGCCCCCTTTTTGATTGATAATGCGGTTTTGCGCCCTACTGACAAGGCGGTAGTGTCAAGATATTATACAGTTTGGCGGTTTTTCGTCAGGCAATTGCTTTCCAGCCCTGGTTCAACTCTTCCAGCAGCTTGATCACTTCTTCAATCATGCCGATATCCTGTTTTGCATTTGCTTCCGTGAGGTGTCGGCCCATGAACAGGTACAGCTTTCGCAGATTTGTGGATACCTCACCGCCTGCTTCCATATCCAGGACGGTATTCAATTCATAGAGTATATCTATTGCCTTGCTGATATGCTCGCCTTTTGCTTCGGGGCTCTTAGCTTCAATTTCCTTGATTGCCATTTTCAGGAATTTGATTGCTCCCTCGTATAGCATAACGACGAGTTTGCCTTTGCTCTGGGTGGTTACTGCGGTTTCCTGGTATGTTTCGACGCCCTTCATAATATCACTCCGTTAATCTGTTTTGATATGTATTATTGCTTTTTTAACTTATGGGGAGATTGGCCGGTACCGGCCAATCTCCCCGAGGGGTCGTTCAAGTATCAAGCGGTGTTTATCTGAGAAGTGTAAGAGCCATCTGAGGCATCGAGTTAGCCTGCGACAACATAGCGATACCAGCTTGCGACAGCACCTGCGTCCTGGTCAAGGTTGCCATCTCTGTGGCAACGTCGACATCGGAAATTCGAGATTCCGCAGCCATCAGATTCTCAGCCTGAATATCGAGAATCGATATCGTGCTCTCGAGACGGTTCATCTTGTAACCGAATGACGCACGAGCTGTATCCTTTTCGTTGATAGCCGTGGTAATTGAAGCCAGTGCGGTAACCGCAGCCGCTGTGGTCAAAATGTTCAGACCCGCACCTACGCCGCCCATACTATCAGTGGCCCAGGCACCGGCGCTATCCGAAGCCTGGAACAGATCGATATCCATAATAGAGGCGGCGCCCTGACTTCTACTGCCGAATATGCCGGTTATGCCGGAAGCCGCCGCCGCACCAATAGCTATAGTAAGGGTAGTTGACGAAGTATCCCTTGCCGTAAGTTGCAGCTTCCAATTCGAGCCGGCGGCCTCTACTATCTGGGCAGCCTGATAAGATAACAGATTGTTGTTGGCATCGTACATTTGATTCGGGTTCAGGGATGCTTCGTTGATTTCATTCTTTAGCTCCTCGAGGGTGTACGACCCGGATGACAGAGCAATGTTGATTACTTCCTCACTGCCAAATGTTATGTTAAGCTGGTAGTCGCCAGTATCGAAATCCAAGACGGTTGTGGTAAGGGCAGCATAGCCGGCTTCGAGAGTCAAGATTGACCATTCGCCGCTACCAGTCTCAATATTAAGGCCTGATTTAGTCATATCGACCTTGTTGACATCAATCGTGCTGGTAGTACCGACGTGAATCTCAACAGAACCGGAATCGGTGTTGAGCATCGTTATGCCGTTAAAGGCAGTTGCTCCGGCGATTCGTTCGATTTCAGAGGCCATTTCTGCGAACTCAGCGTTCATAATGAGACGCTGTGCGGTAGAATACGATCCTGTCGCGGCCTGCTCAGCCAGCTCTTTCATTCGGATGAGGTTGTCATCCATAACCGCCATCGCACCTTCCATCGTCTGCAGCATGCTAATGCCGTCCGAAGCATTACGTGAGCCCTGCTGCAGTACAGCGATATCTGCACGAATTAATTCTCGTACAGCCAGGCCGGCTGCATCGTCCTTCGCACTATTAATGCGGAGGCCTGACGCGAGCCTTTCGACACTCACGGACAGGCTGTCA
>SDBS01000892.1_pt1 | contig 29887 bp, 24 predicted proteins | sample 2277091 | NCBI WGS metagenome assembly SDBS01 (sample SAMN10404972, study PRJNA504765) | marine sediment metagenome | isolation source: marine sediment core GS10_PC15, 163 cmbsf | place: Arctic Ocean: Southern Knipovich Ridge | collected 2010 | reverse complement strand
CGCCGTGAGTTGCCCCGATATTTCATTTAGGAGGTAAAATGCCCCGCCAGTACTTGTTCACGTCCGAAAGCGTAACCGAGGGACATCCCGACAAGGTCGCGGACCAGATTTCGGACGCCATCCTGGACCATATATTCGAACAGGACAAATTCGGGCGCGTGGCGTGCGAGACGACGGTCAATACCGGCCTCGCGCTGGTATGCGGCGAAATCACCACCGACTGCTACGTCGATATATCCAAAATCGTACGGAACACGATAAAAGGTATCGGGTATACGGATGCCGAATACGGCTTCGACTTCCTGACCTGCGCCGTGTTGACGTCCATAGACGAGCAATCGCCCGACATCGCCGCCGGCGTCCTCCCCACCGACGCCCGCGAGCAGGGCGCCGGCGACCAGGGAATGATGTTCGGCTTCGCGTTGAACGAAACCCCCGAGCTGATGCCGTATCCCATCATGGCGGCCCACAAGCTCGTGCGGCGCCTGGCCGCGGTTCGCCGCGACGGTACGCTGCCCTGGCTCAGGCCGGACGGGAAGTCGCAGGTCACGGTCGAATACGTCGACGACCGACCCTCCCGCGTCGACGCCGTCGTCGTCGCGTGCCAGCACCACCCGGAAGTATCGTCCGAAGAGATACGGACCGGCGTCCTCGAGCACGTCGTCGGGCCCGTTATCCCGGCGGAAATGCTGGACGATAACACTAAATATTACGTGAATCCTACCGGCCGGTTCGTATTGGGCGGGCCCCAGGCGGACGCGGGCCTGACCGGCCGCAAGATAATCGTCGACACCTACGGCGGCATGGGACGGCACGGCGGCGGCTGCTTCTCCGGCAAGGACCCCTCCAAAGTCGACCGCTCGGGCGCCTATATGATGCGCCACGTCGCCAAGAACGTCGTCGCCGCCGGCCTGGCGGACCGGTGCGAGGTGCAGGTGGCGTACGCCATAGGCATCGCGCACCCGGTCTCGGTAACGGCGGATACTTTCGGAACAAGCAAGATAGATGACGAAAAAATCGCGACACTTATCCGCGACCACTTCGACCTCCGGCCGGCGGCCATCATCGATTACCTGGAGCTTCGTCGGCCGATATTCAAGCAGACCGCGGCCTACGGCCACTTCGGCCGCGAGGAGGCCGACTTCACCTGGGAAAAAATCGACCGCGCCGACGAACTCCGCCGCGCCGCGGGACTATAGATAAGCGAGGAGCGACGATGCCGAGCGATATAAAAGACGCCAAGTTGGCTCCCTTAGGAAAGAACAAAATCGAATGGTCCGACCGGCACATGCCGGTCCTGGCGCTCATCCGCGAACGCTTCGAGAGCGACCGACCCCTCGCGGGCCAGCGCATCAGCGCCTGCCTCCACGTAACAACCGAGACCGCCAACCTGGCGCGGACGCTCCAGGCCGGCGGCGCGGATGTGGCGGTCTGCGCCTCCAACCCTCTCTCTACCTCCGACGAGGTCACGGCGTCGCTCGTCGAGGATTACGGCGTCTCGGTGTTCGCGGTGCACGGCGCGTCGCGGGATTTGTACTATAAACACATCAACCAAACCCTCGACTCCAAGCCGACTATGACGATGGACGACGGCGCGGACCTGGTTTCCACTATCCACACCGAACGCCGCGACCTTCTGGAAAATATCCTGGGCGGGACGGAAGAGACGACGACGGGCGTCATCCGCTTACGCGCCATGGCCGACGACGGCGCGTTAGAGTACCCCATCGTCGCCGTCAACGACGCCCGGACGAAGCACCTCTTCGACAACCGCTACGGCACCGGCCAATCTACCGTGGACGGCATCCTCCGCGCGACCAATATGTTGTTCGCGGGCTCGACGGTGGTCATCGCCGGTTACGGCTGGTGCGGCCGCGGCTTCGCCCTGCGGGCGTGCGGCCTGGGCGCCCACGTGATCGTAACCGAGGTCGACCCGGTGCGCGCCCTCGAGGCCCAAATGGACGGCTACCGCGTTATGACCATGGCGGAGGCGGCGCCGTTGGGCGACCTCTTCGTCACGCTCACCGGCGACATTCGCGTCGTGCGCGGCGAGCACTTCGAGCTGATGCGGGACGGCGCGATCGTCGCCAACTCCGGGCACTTCAACGTCGAACTCGACCTCGACGCGCTCGCGAAGATGGCCGCGTCGCGGCGGACCGTCCGGCCCAACGTGGAAGAGTTCACGCTCGCCGACGGCCGGCACATTTACGTGCTGGCGGAGGGACGTCTCGTAAACCTCGCCGCCGCGGAAGGACACCCCGCGGCCGTAATGGATATGTCGTTCGCGAACCAGGCGCTAACGGCGGCGTACCTGAGCGCGAAATCGGATACGCTCGAAAACCTGGTGTACACCGTCCCTCGGGATATCGACGACGAAGTAGCGCGGCTTAAACTCCGCGCCCTCCGCATCGACGTCGACGTGCTGACCGACGAGCAGGTGGAGTACCTGGCGTCGTGGCGCATGGGGACGTAGCGGACGGCGCGCCGCGGGTTTAAAGGCGGGTTGACTACCCGCCTTCGTTTTGTATAATCACGGAGGTCGATGAGTAAAAAAGCGCCGAGCGTAAGCGCAACAAACCTCGCGCGCCGCGTCGAGAGAACGGGCCGGTTCGAAATATTCAGAAAGGTGAAGGCGGCCTCCGTCCACCCCGTCCTCCTCGCCGAGCTGGACCGCGTGCTGTACGATTTCGCCCGCCTCGAGGCGGGCGAGGTGACGCGGCGCTGGTACGCGGACCAGCGCCGCGAGGACATCCCGACCTCGGAACTGGCCAACGTAACGCTCGCCTACTACGAACGGACGCTGCGCAAGCTGCGGCCCCACTTCGAACTCGACTTCACCTCCGGGGGCGACGAGCGGAGTTGCAGGTACCGGGGCGTGGCGCCGTTCCTGGCCTGGCTCGACCGCCAGCGTAAGATCCGGCCTAAGTCGTTTCAGATATCTTACCTGTCACCATCGACAAACGTACTCGTACAACTGAAAAGCAGCCTCGCCGCGGAACGGTCATATATATGGGCGGCGGGTAACGAACACGCGCAGTTGGAACGGCTTTTCCGGGCGCTGTACGACGCGCTCTCCTCGTCCGCCGGTAAGTGGACCCGGCTGCGCTCGTGGCAAGCTAACTTGACGTACGCCAGCGTCTGCGCGCTCACGTGTGCGTCGGGCGTCGCACTCAAGCTCCACGATTCGTCGTGGCCCGCGGTTATAAGCGCCGCCACGCTGGTCGACGTCGTCGTTGCGTCGGGCCTGATCTTTCTCTTCCGTCAAGCCTGGCCGCAAGTCCAGTATCGCTTCGGGGGCCCCGGCGCCGACGGCCGGAGGCCCCGAGCCCTGTTGCGCGGCGCGTACCTGGCGGCCGCGGCCGCCCTTCTCGCCGCCGGCTCCTGGGCCATCCTAACCTCTTTCGTCCGCATCGTGTGGTGAAAGGCTCGCCGTCAAACCCGGGCGCGTGGGCCGTCGCCGGCCTTCGCGCGGCGTGGGCCGCGCTAGCGGCGTGCGGTCGGGGCGTCGCGGCCGTCGCGCGTTACTTGTGGACCAGGCCGCGGCGCACGAAGCTAAAGGGTGCGGCGGCCGCGGCGGCGGCAGTCGTCCTCGTCCTGACGCCCTTCGATAAAGGCGACGCCGGCGTCGTCCTACTTCCCACCGACGGCACCGAAATCACGCTCCCCCATACGCTGCTCGAAGGAAAACTTTACAAGTTAATCGTCAGCGGGACGTACGTGGGCGCGAGCGACGGCCGCCGCTACGACGCGGAGTACGTGACGGAGAGCGACCCCTTCGACACGCCGCGCTCGTCGCTGGTCATAGACGACCGCCTGGCGACCTCCGACTTTCGCGACGAGGCCAACCACCGCTATACGTACTACGTCGCGGGACGAGGCCGCGCCGTCCGCCTCCGCCTTACGGACCGGCTTACGGCGGGCGGCCCCGAGGGCGGGTACTTCGACAACGAGGGTTTTCTGGAGGTAGCGCTCGAGGAGGCCGACTTCCGCTTCTACGCAGACGACGACCCGGGCCGTCAATCGCCGGCCATCGTCTTCCGCTACTCGCTCGAGCCGCCGCCCCGCCCGGGGGACGTGGTGCGGATAGAGGTATTCGCCCGCAAGCCCGGCGGCGGCCGCGAGAAGGTCTTCGACGCCGCCAGCGACGGCTACGTCGACCCGGCGGCGGGTTTCCCTCTCCGAATCGGCACGGCCCCCGTAAACAAGTTCACCTGGTACGGGATAGCGAACAAAGGGGCGCACGCCTACCAACCGCTGCCGCCCGGCCTGTACGACGCGCGGCTGTCGGTCCGGGCCGGCGACGACGTCTTCTACGCCTTCCCCCCCGACGTCAAATCGGAGTATTTAACCGTCGCCGTCCTGCCGGCCTCATCGGACCCGCGGTACAACCCCCGCCCCGTAATCGCCCAAGACGACCGCGGCCGCAACGCGTTTCCCTACTACAGCCCGCGGGCAACTCACCCCATCCTGGGGCCGCTCGAAGGCGTCGAAAACATTTACGCCCTCGGCGAAGAGTACGACGAGCCGGCGTTCCTTTACTATTCGCCCGAAGGCGCCGACGGCGCGGCCGTCGCCTCCGGCGCCGTCTTCTACGTCAAACGCGCCGTGAACCTGGCGCTGGCGACGCTGGCCGAGTGCGACCCCGCCTACGAATACACGCCGCTGCGCAACATCTCGGGCGTTTACGGCGACGAGCTGGTCGCTAAACTCGTCGAGCTCCGCGAGCGGTTGCCGTACGACACCTCGGGTGAGGAGCGCATCCTCGACGACGTGGACAACTTGCCGCCGACGCGAGGCTACGCTCCGACCGACGAGGAGTTGGGCCGCATTTTGGGCCGGCCTACGCTCGAGCACCTGTTAAATTTAAAATTTACGATACGAGGTTTTCCAACCGAGCTACCGCTGCGCGAGTTCGACAACTACAAAGCGTACGACGAGAACGACCCCTACCACAGCCTCTACCATACCTTCTGGGAGGTGGGAGGCCGGGTCAACGCCGAGAGGCGGCGCTACAGCTCGCCGCCCGCCTCGGGCGCGCCGACGCCCGGCAAAAAGTACGACCCCTCGGACGCCGACTTCGTCGCGATACTTATGGCGATATCGTATCAGGAATGCGGCTTCGTGCACACGTTGTCGGACGGCATCTGCTACCGCGTGGGGCGGGGCCGCGGCTCGGCCACCGGTTATATGCAGTGCACCGCGGACCTCATCAAGGGGACGAACTACAAGATAACCTTTCCCACCGCCGACGGCCTGGTCGCCACGCGCATAAACCGCCTGCCGTATAACTCGCGCTACGCCGTCCGCAACGTCGCCCGCTTCAACGTCGAGATCGGCGCGCAATTCTTGCGGGAGGTCGTCGACCAGGCCAACGCCGCGTCGTTCGGTAAAACTTTCGCCCGGGCGACGACCGGCGACGGCGTGCTGTCGTGGGCGTCGGCCGAGGGGCGTGTCAACCGCGTCAAGCTCGCCGGCGCGATGTACAACGCCGGCCCGGGCGCGATGCGCGTAATCATAACGGAGGTCTACGACGACCCGGCGACGCCCCGGCGGAACGAGGGCGTCGATTACTTCGTGGAAGATTGCGAAGGGGACCTCGCGCCGTTCCTGGCGCGCTTCCGTAAGGACCTTTACGAGTACTCGCGGGGCCGGAAGAGGTTCCCCCTCCAAAAGAAAGGCGCCGCCGGCACCGAGCGACTCCAAAGACTCATCAGGTGGCTCGGCCCCTTCTGGCACAAGAAATATGAGGGCATCAGCTGGGAGGAAGCGGCGCTGATAAAGCTCGACCGCGAGGTTATACCGTACGTCGACGGCCTGGCGACGAATTTTATAAACTTCCGTAAAAACGACGCGTATTACTTCAAGGCCAGGAATTTTTACGGCCTGTGGCGTCGGCCGGAACGCGTCTCGAGCATCGCGGACGTCATCAGGCCGGCGCGAGGGATACGCCGCCGGCCTTGATCGTAGACCTCGTCCCCGCGGGCGGGCGGTCTAAGGCGTACGCCCGAGCTCGGCCGCGCTCGACGGCTCGAGCGCGTAACCCTCGCCCAGCTTGAAATCGATCGTCTCGTCGAGCGTGATCGCGTTCCCCCTCTTTACCATAACGTGGTGCCGCCCCAACGGGATGCCGAGTCCTTCGGCCGGCGCGTCCGCCACGTAACTGCCGTCTACGAAAACCTTCCCCCCCTCGCCGCCGACCGCCAAAACCGCCGCCGGCGCGCCTCCCTCCGGAGCGATTTCGACTTTGGCGGACTCGAGCTCGGCCGCCGCCTCCAACGCTACGTTAGTCGCCGCCACGTGGGCCGGTTCGGCGTACGCGTACTTCGGCAGGCGCGCCACCGCCCACTGGACGCCGTAGATTACGAACGCCGCGAATGCCGCACCGGCGAGCGCTATGACGAGGTTGCGCGGCCGGCGCAGGCGGTGGCTGAGCCGGCGCTTACGGATCTCGTAACCGGCCTCCAGTTCTTTTCGAATTGAAGGGTCTTGCGATATATCCGCCGGCGAGTCGGCCCTCTCTCGCCGAACGCCCTTGCGGGCCGCGGCCAACGTCTCCTCGAAATAGCTCGACTTGTCGCTTGCCACCGGCTCCACGTCGTAGACTTCGATCTTGACGTCGGCCGGGGCGTCGACCTCGAGTTCCGCGCCGCATTCGCCGCAACTCGTCGCGTCGTCCGGATTCTCTGCTCCACATAGAATACAGCTTCTAGCCATCTCGGACCGCATCCTTCTCTCTCGATAGCTGAACCCGGCCGGCCCCTTCCGCGAAGCGGGCTAACATCGCCAGCGTTACGTCCTGGACCGCCGCCTCTTCGCCGACCGTAAAGGTCACCGAAGTCTTGCCGCCCCGCCCCGCCTTCACGTCGACGCCGGTCACTTCGGTCGGGACGTCGGCGGTAGACGCCCTCTCGAATTGGCCCTTACCGAATTCCAACCTCACCGACGGGCCGCTTATGTCGACAACGCGGACGCCGGCTCGAGCTCCCCACAGACTTATTTTTCGCACCGTCAATAAATGGTCCACCGCAGCCGGCCGCGGCCCGAAGCGGTCGCGGAGCTCCTCCGCCAGGGCCGCCACCGCGTCGTCGTCGCCGGCCTCGCTCAGCCGCCGGTAGATGCCGAGCCGCTGCCTCTCGTCCGGAATATACGACGCCGGTACGAACGCGTCAAGGTCCAAGCGCACGTTCACCTCCGCCGGCGGGAGCACTTCCTCTCCCTTCAACCGGGCGACCTCGGCGGCCAATATCCGTGTAAAGAGCTCAAGCCCCACGGCCGCCAAAGCGCCGCTCTGCTCCGGCCCCAGCAGGTTACCGGCGCCTCGGATCTCGAGGTCGCGCATCGCGAGGCGGAAGCCGGAGCCGAGCTCGGTGGCGTCTTTGAGGGCGGCCAGCCGCTGCCGCGCGGCGTCGGTGAGGGCGTGGCTCGGCGGCGTCAGCAGGTAGGCGTACGCCCGGGCGTGGGAGCGACCCACCCGCCCGCGCAACTGATGGAGCTGACTCAAGCCGAAGCTGTCGGCGCGGTTGATAACTATGGTATTCACGTTCGGGAAGTCCAGCCCCGCCTCTATGATGGCGGACGAAACCAGCACGTCGAACTTGCCGTCGGCGAAGTCGTGCATGATGCGTTCCAGCTCGCGCTCCTTCAGCTGGCCGTGGGCCACGGCGAACCGCGCCTCCGGCACCAGGCCCCGCAAGTAATCCGCCACGCCGTCGATGGTCTGCACGCGGTTGTGGACGAAGAACACCTGGCCTCCCCGGCCCAGCTCGCGGGTGACGGCGTCGGCGATGAGGTCCTCGTCGAAGGGCGCGACGACGGTGTGGATGGGCAAACGCTCCAGCGGCGCGGTCCCGATGAGCGAGAGGTCGCGTAGGCCGCCGAGCGCCATATGCAGCGTACGCGGTATGGGCGTGGCGGTGAGCGTCAAGACGTCGACCAGCTTGCGCATCCCCTTGATGCGTTCCTTGTGGGCGACGCCGAAGTGTTGCTCCTCGTCCACGACCAGCAAGCCCAGGTCCGCGAAGGATACGTCGCGCGAGAGGAGGCGGTGGGTCCCGATGACGACGTCGACTTTGGCGGCCGCGAGCTCCGCCAGTATCTCCTTCTGCTCTTTGGGCCTTTTGAAACGGCTCAACATCTCGACCCGCACGGCGAAGGGAGCCAGGCGCTCGCGGAAAGTCGCGTAGTGCTGGTCGGCCAGCACCGTCGTCGGGACCAGGACCGCGACTTGCTTGCCGTCGGCCACGGCCTTGAGGGCGGCCCGCACCGCGACCTCGGTCTTGCCGAAGCCGACGTCGCCGCATACCAGCCGGTCCATGGGTTTGTCGGCGGCCATGTCCTGGGCCACTTCCTCTACGGCTCGTAGCTGGTCCGGCGTCTCGGCGTAAGGGAAGGTCTCGGCGAGTTCCAGCTCCCACGACGGCTCGCCCACGAATACGTGGCCGGGGCGCGCGGCCCGGGCGGCGTAGATGTCTATCAACTTGCGCGCGAGCTTCTCGGCCGACTTCTTGGCGCGGGAACGGGCGCGCCGCCAGGAGGCGGCGCCCAACCGGTCGAGGACCCTGGTCTTGGGGTCGCCGCCCACGTACTTGTACACGACGCGCAGATTGTAGACCGGGACGTAAAGGCGGTCGCCGCCCTCGTAGGTGAGCGTGATGAACTCCTCCCGGTGGTCGCCCACCGGAAGGGTGGCCAGCCCCTCGAACCGCCCCACGCCGTGGTCGGCGTGGACGACGAGGTTGCCGGGCTCGAGGTCGAAGGCGGAGATTATCTTTACGGCGTCCTCGCCCGGTTCAAAGCGGGGGGCGTGCCGCCGCCGCGCCGCGGGCCTGCGTCCCAACACTTGCCTGGCGGGGAAGACGGCCAGGCCGACTTCCTCCCACACGAAGCCCCGCCGCGAGGGTTTGACGTCGTATTGCAGCGGCAGTTCGTCGGCGCGGCCGGCGACGATCTCCCGGAACCGCTCGCCCTGCTCGGAGCGGTCGACGTGCACCACCGCCCGGCCCCGGCGCCCGAACGCGCGCACCTCGTCCACGAACAAATCCAGCCGGCCGGCGAGGTGGTCGACTTCGCGGGCGCGGAAATTGGCGCCGTTCCCCGCCGCGCCGGCCCGCACCGTAAGAACGTTGCCGCCCGCCCGAGCGAAAGCCGCTAAAAATTCGTCGAAATCGATAAAGAGTTCGTCCGGGCGCGGAAAAGAAAAGGAGGGCTTAGCGGGCTCGCCAACCTCCGCCGCGGCCGCGGCGACGGCGTCGGCGTCGTATATGACCAGCAGCGGCGTCTCCGCGAAGTAGTCGGCGACGGTGGCCGTCTCGCCAAATAGAAAGGGCAAGAGGTTCTCGACGCCGTCGACGTACCGGTGTACGTCCAGCCCTTCGTACGCCTCTTCCGCGGCGTCGTCGCCGAAGCGCGAACGGATAATCCGCACCGCGCGGTTCACGCGCTCGGGGGAAAGGACCACTTCCCGCGTGGGGTAAACCGCGAGCTGGTCCAGCTCGCCCGCGCGCCGCTGCGTCCACACGTCGAAACCGCGCACGGACTCTACGTCGTCGCCGAACAGCTCGAGGCGCGCCGGCCCCTCGGCGCCCGCCGGGAAGATATCCAGTATCGCGCCGCGGCGCGCGAATTGCGCCGGCCCCTCCACCATGCCCACCCGCTCGTAGCCGAGCCACGGCAAGTACCGCTCGAGCTCGGCTAAGTCCAAAGTGTCGCCGGCGCGGTACCGCCGGACGGCGCGCCGGAGCGCATCGGGCGGCGCGAGCCGACGCCGGAAAGCCGCGGCCGACGCCACGCACCACGGCCGCCCTTCCGCCAGCGACAAAAGCGCTTTGACGCGCGACGCCGACGTCTCGAGGCTGGGCGACACGGCCTTGAGCGGAACGACGTTGTGCGGCTCGAGCAGCGCGGCTTCCTCGCCGGCGTAGCTCTCGCCGTCCGCCGCGAACGCCTCCGCCTGCTCGGCGGTCGGCGTCAACGTCAACACCGGGACGTCGAGCTCTCGGCGCAGCGCGGCGACGAACAACGCCGCGGCGCCGCCGGCGAGGCCGCCAACCGGAACGGTCCGGCCGCGGCCCGCGCGCAACTCGTCCGCGACCTCGCGAAATACGGCGTGGCGGGCGACTTTTTCGCAATAATCCATAGAAATAGGGGCCGGAAAAATTTTGCCCCAATTATAACATATGTTCCGTTTTAACGACTACCTGGGAAACCGCCCGCCCCGGCCTTAACGCTTGACTGGGCAACGCGCTATGTTATGCTTGGGGAACGATGGCTCCTATGAAGCGTCGCATAGCGAAGAATACTACCGCCCTCCTCGCCACCCGGATAATCAACCAGGTGGCTGGCTTTTTACTCGTGGTATACGCCTCTCGGCGGCTGGGGGTCGAGGACTTCGGCAAATATTCCTTCGTCGTCGCTTTCTACCTGGTCTTCGAGTTGATATCCTTCTTCGGCCTGCAGAACTTCCTCCCGCGGGAGATAGGCCGGCGGCGGGAGGAGGCCGGGAAGTACTTCGTCCACGCCGCGGCCCTGGTGGGCGGCGCGGCGCTGGTGCTGGTCGTCGTGATGAACGGCGCGGCCGCGGCGTACGGCCTGGGGCGGGATACCTACCTCGCCGCGGTCGTAGCCTCCCTGGCCCTTGTGCCGGCGGCGCTGGGCGCCGCGGCGGAATCCTCCTTCATAGGCATCGAGAAGGCGGAGTTCATAACGCTGCTTGCGTTCGTCAAGCGCACGCTGGTAACGGCCATAAGCATCCTGGTCTTGTGGCTCGGGTACGGCGTGGTGGCGTTGCTCGTCGTGCGGGCGGCGGTGGAGTTCGCTTCGGCGTCTTTTTCGGTGCCGCTGTGCCTGTGGCAAACGCGCGCCGGCCGCGTCCGCCTGGATTGGACATTCTTGCGACGGCTGTTACGGGGCGCCACGCCGTTCGCCGGCCTCGCGGTCCTGGCGTCAATATACTGGCGCCTCGACGTCCTCTTGCTGCAGCGGCTGGTGGGGCCCGCCGAAGTCGGCATTTACTCGGCGTCGTATCGGTTGATGTTCCTCCTGACACTCGTCCCGGAATCGTTCATGAACGCGGTCTACCCCAACATGGCGCGGACGTGGCGCGAGGACCGGCCGCAGTTCGTCCGGTTGGGGGAGCGCTCGCTGCGGTACCTGGTCGCGTTCGCGCTTCCGGCGGCTGTGGGCGCGTACGTCCTGGCCAAGCCGGTGGTCCTGCTTATTTACGAGGCCGACTTCGCGCGTTCGGTAGCGGTGCTCTCCATCCTGATATTCGCCGTTATCCCAATATATATGAACAACGTCTTCTACCGAACGCTGTTCGCCGCGGAGCAGCAATTAAAAAGCGTCCTCATATTGATTGTGAATATCTTAGTAATGGCGGCGAGCGGGATCTGGCTGATACCGCGCTGGGGGGCGGCGGGAGCCGCTGCCGCGCTGCTGATATCGCTGGCGGTGGCTTTGGTCCAGAATTACCTCTTCACCTTCGCGCTCGTCTACCGGAGCCGGCTGGGCGGCGCCGCGGCCCGAACGGCCGTCGCGGCCGCGGTGATGGGCGTCGCTATATGGGCCGTACGGCCTTTCCTACCCTGGCCCTCGCTTATCGTGATCGGCGCCGGCCTCTACGTACCGCTGTTATTCCTTCTGCACGTGTTGGGGGGCGAGGACGTCGCGGCTATAAAGGAGATCCTCGGCTTCGGCGGCCGCAATCGCGAGGCCGGCTCGGCCGGCAAAGGCGAGTAAAAAAAAACTATACTTTCGGCAAGAATTATGCTAGCGTAATCCAACGTCAAGGGCCGCGAACGGGCTATGCAACCGATAAATACCTCTTAGGTTATGGCCGAAAACAAAACGACGCTCGAGCCGAGGTGGCTTTGGTACGCGGTTTCTTTTATCCTGCCCGTCGTAGGCATAATCCTAGGCATTATCTACCGCCGCAAAGAAGCGCCCGAAAGTAAAGAGTTCGGCAAAAAGACCACAATCGCGGCCATCGTCGGCATTGTAGCTTGTTTAATCTTCTACATTGTTTGGCTATTCGTGCTCGGCGCCGCGGAATGGATGAAATAAGGAAGAAGCGATGAGTAACGGCGAAAAACCGCTCGAGCCCGGCTGGTTGTGGTACGGCCTCTCTTTCATAATCCCGATATTAGGAATAATATTGGGCGCTATTTATCTGGGGAAACCTGAACCCGAAAACAAGCGCTTCGGCAAGAACTGCATCATCGCCGCCGTCGTATCTTTCGTCGTGGTAATCTGTTGTGTAATATTATATTTGATATTCGTTTTTGGGTTAATAGGTACCAGTATATTCGGTGCCGCGATGAGTACGTAAATCTCGCAACTATATTTATTCCTACGGAGGTATGACGGATGACGAACGGTAACAAACCGCTGGAGCCGAAGGTACTTTGGTACATTCTCTCGTTCATTATCCCTCTGCTCGGTATCATCCTCGGCATTATTTATATGCAGAAGCCCGAGCCGGAGGTAAAAGCTTTCGGCAAGAACTGCCTTATCGCAGCCATCGTCGCCACAGTCCTGTGCATCCTGTGCTGGGTTATCTCGATTTTGGTTGGCGGTATGGGTTTCATAGGGTAATAATGTAGGTTACGAAAGCCGCCCGGCTCTAAACGGGTCGGGCGGCGTCTTACGTTAAGGGCGACCCCGCCCGGTTACCCAAAGGCCGCGAAGACGGAGGTGTTGTAATATGGCCGACGGCGAGAAGCCCCCGGAGCCACGGTGGCTTTTTTACATATTATCTTTTATCGTTCCCCTGGCCGGCTTCATAATCGGCGCTATCTACATGACCAAGGCCGACCCGGCGTGTAAAAAGTTCGGCAAAAACTGCCTCATCGCCGCGGTGGCCGCGATCGTCGCCTGTTGCCTTTGTTATGTCCTATACTTCGTCGGCGTCTTCGGCATCATCGGCCTGAGCGGCGGGTTCTCCTAAACCGGAGTCCACCCGCGTAAAAAAAGAAGCCGGCTCATACGAGCCGGCTTTTCGCGCGTCTCTATTTATCTTTCGGCGACTACGGCATCCGTAGCGGTCGCGAAAAGGTCCGCAACTTAAAACGACAAGCCGAGCGACATCGTGTGCGCCGCCTCGGCGGTGAAGTCCTCCTCCACGTACGCGTAGTCGAAGCCGACGGCGTAGCCGCCCCGCGGCAGCACCACCGCCGCCCCCAGCGTCGGCGCGCCGTCGTTCAGGCCCGCCCGCAGCGCGACGCGCTCGTCCAGCCAGTACTCCGCGCCGCCGCGGTACCGCCAGCTCTCCCCCTGGCCGACGTCCGCCTGGAACACCAACAGCAGTTTCTCCCAGGGCCGCAGGCCGAAGCCCAGCAGCACACGCGTCGGTACGTCCTCATCCGGCCCGGTCGCCGTCTTCTCCCAGCGGATGCCGGTGGCGACGTCGCGGACCGCCGCCGCCGCGGTGACCCACTCCCGGGGCGTAACGCGGACGCCGGCGTCCAGGCCGTAGCCGGAGGCGCGGCCTTCGCCGAGCTCGGAGTAGTAAAAACGCCCCGCCACGCCGGCCTGTATCCAATCGAGGACGACCGGCCGGCCGAAGCCGAAGATGAACAGATTCTGCGAGTTGTCGATTTTTTCCGTCGGGTTGCCGGCGTAGTTCCGGCCGACGAGGTCGCTAACCGACGCGTTGGTCCAGGAGACGCCCATGCCGGCTTCGCCTACAAGCGGCCGGCCGTACCCGAGCTCGATTATCCGCCGGTCGAACGACAGCGCCCGGTAGGTCGACGCGAGTTCGTTGCCGTCGATGGTGGCGAGCGCAGCCGGGTTATAATATATCGTCGGTAAACGGTCCAGCGCCACGCCGGCGCCGCCCAATGCCAGCGAGCGGCCGTCCCCCGCCATCAGCGCGAACGCCGCGCCGAAGCCGCCGTCGTCGTGGTCACGCGCCGCGGCCGCCGAAGCCAAGACCGCGCACGCGATTATTAAAACCGTATATCTCGATTTCATATCGGGCCGCCTCCCCCTCAGTTGAGGACAACGAACTTGCCGCGCGCCGCGGCCTCGCCGCCCACTTCGAGCGTGAAGAAATAGATGCCGTTGGCCGCGGGCGTGCCGTCGTCGCGGTAGCCGAGCCAGTATTCGTCGATGCGGTCGCCCGGGCCCCGGTACTCGTGGTTCACCAGGCGCTTCACGCGCCGGCCGGCGAAGTCGTATATGTCCAGCGTAACGGTTCCGCCGTACGCCAGGCCGTACCGTATCGTAATGAAGCCGTCCCGGCTCTGCGCGAAGGGGCTCGGGAAGGCGAAGGCCTTCGGGAGGTCCGCCCGGCCGGCGGGGGGCGTCAACTCGATCTTGCGCCACGTCGCGCCGCTGTCGCTCGAGAAGCCGAGGCCGAATTCGGTCCCGGCCCATACCTCCGTCTCGGAGGCCGCGGCGACCGTCGTTACGAACGGCGCGGGCAGGCCGGCCTCGACGCCGTAGTTCTCCCACGTCGCGCCGCCGTCGCGCGAGCGGCTAACGCCGCCCGGCGTCCCGGTGTACGCGTACGTACCGGCCCACACCCAGGGGCCCGCGGACGCCAGGCCGTAGGCGGTGTGGGAGCCGAGGCCTTGCGCCATGTTGTAATTAGCCCACGTCGCGCCACCGTCCTCCGACTTGAAGACGCCGTTGCCTAATATGGCAGGATCGTAAGGGTCCGACGGCGCGGTCCCGACCCATACGACGTCGCGGCCGCCCACGTCCTGGATATTTACCACTACCGCGAAGCCGAACATACCCTGCGGCGCGCCGTAGAAAGTCCAGCTCGAGCCGTTGTCCGCCGATTTGAAGACACCCGTTTCGTATAAAAAAGGGTGTGACCCGGGTTCTTCGGGATTATATTCCGGGTTGGGGTAAGTTATTTCGGCGGCGGCCCATATGAGGTCGCCGCGTTTGGCCAGCGAGTAAAAATGACGGGCGTCCCGGCCCTGCCGGTCCTTGGGTATTATCAATTCCCACGTTTTACCGTTATCGGCCGATTTACCGATGCCGCCTTTCCACAGCGCCACCCACACGACGCCGTCGTCGTCGACGACGACGTCCCAGACGAGCTCAAGCGGGCCGTCGGCCGGAAGGCCGTTTCTCTTCCCGTAAACGTACCACCGGCCCGCGGCGGCGTCGTAGTGGGCCAGCCCCTTACCTTCATAGGTGACGCCCCCGAGGCCGAGGTCGATAACGTCGATGCACGAGGCCCAGATGTCGCCCTTGTAGGTGGCGACGGCGACGACGTCGCTCGAGGGCAGGCCGTCCTCGCGGCGGTACGTGCGCCAGCTCGAGCCGTGGTCGCGCGTCACGCCCAGGCCGTCGACGGTAGCGACCCACGCCGCGGCGCCGTCCACCCAGATGTCCTGGACGACGTCGGACATGCGCGGCGAGGCACCTTCGTCGGCGCCCTCGTCGGCGCCCGCCAACTCGGCCGCGAGCCACGAGCGCTTCACCGCAGCGCCGGCGGCCGTCGCGACGACCAACGCCGTACAAGCCCATAAGATAAAGATTTTCCTCAACGCTACCATCCCCTTATAATGTGCGTTAATGCTCGGACGCGGGCGGCGCCGCGGCCGCGCGCTCGCGCTTCGCCCGGCGCCTCTTGTCGCGGGCCCGGACGGCCGCGAACGCGGCCGCGTAACACAGCGCCGCGGCGGCCGTCGCGATTATCAAATTGCCCAAAAAGTACACGTACGTCGTCCGCGAAAGCGCCCACACGTACTTCTCGCTGCGGACCAGCCCGTAGACGGCGTGCCAATCGGTCCCGGTGAAGGCGGCGCCCAACATCGCCGACGCGCACCAGAAAAGAGGCGACGTGAGCGGGTTCATAATCGCCGCGCCCGCCAGCGCGCCGGCCTTGTTGAACCGGAATATCCACGCCAGGCCGTACGCCGCCGGCCCGGCCAGGCCGAAGGTGGGAAAGACGCCCAGCCACACGCCCACCGCGACGCCCGAAGCCACCTGGTGCGGCGACGCGTTGACGCGCACGACGCGGACGAACAGAAGCTTCGCCAGGCGGCCCAACCTTCGCCAAAAGTTCTTAGGCCGTGAGTGCCGCGGCCTCCGAAACCAACGAGTACGCAAATATTATACCGCCTACGCGCCCGAAGCGCAACTACTCCGGGAAGATGCCGAAGTAGTCCTCGGGCTCGTGGCGAATCCTCCTGACCAGCGCGTACAGCGGCTTGTATATCTCCATAAACACGAGCGGCAAGGCCGAGATGGCGAGCATCAACCCCCAATCGCGCAGCGACAGCGGCACGGTGTGGAAGATGACCTGCAGGAACGGAATGTACACGATGCCCAGGTGCAGCAGCAGCGAAAAAGCGACGGCGCACAATAACCACGGGTTGGAAAAGGGCCCCAGCGCGAAGAACGAACGCGTCTGGCTCCGGCAGTTCAACGCGTGGAAGAGCTGGCTCAGCGTCAGCACCGAGAACGCGAAGGTCCGCGCCGTGGCCAGCCCCTCGCCGAAAACGCGCAAGACCAGCACGAACGAGCCGAGCGTGACCGCGGCTATCATTAACCCCTGCAGCAGTATCAACCTTAGGTCGTACGCGTCGAGGAGGAAGGCGTGTTTGGGGCGGGGAGGTTTGAGGAGCAGGCCCACCTCCGGCGGGTCTACGCCCAGGGCGAGCGCCGGCGCGCCGTCGGTGACAAGGTTCACCCATAGGATTTGGATAGGCACGAGCGGTAGCGGCCACCCGGCGAGGGTCGCGATTATCATGACCAGGAGCTCGGAGGCGTTGCACGACAGCAGGAAGTGGATGAACTTCTTGATATTGGCGTAGATGCTCCGCCCCTCCTCCACCGCCGCGACGATGGTAGCGAAGTTGTCGTCGGTGAGGATCATGTCCGACGCCTCCTTGGAGACGTCGGTTCCGGCGATACCCATCGCCACGCCGATGTCGGCCTCTTTGAGGGCCGGGGCGTCGTTGACGCCGTCGCCGGTCATCGCCACCACCGCGCCGCGCGCGCGCAGCGCCCGCACGATGCGCAGCTTGTGCTCCGGCGTCACGCGCGCCAGCACGCGCACGTCCTCGAGCTCGTCTATCAACCCCTCGTCGCTCAGCTCGTCCAACTCGCGGCCGGTCAGTACGGTGCCGGCTTCGTCGAGGATGCCGACCTCGTGGGCGATGGCCGCGGCGGTGGCGCGATGGTCGCCCGTCACCATAATGGGCGTGATGTGCGCCATCCGGCATTTACGCACCGCCTCGTGAACCTCGGGCCGCGGCGGGTCCTCGATCGCGACGTACCCCCGGAAAGTGAGGTCCCGCTCGATCTCGACCGACACCTCTACGTCGTCGGCCACCGCGCGCGTCGCGACTGCGATGACGCGCAAGCCGCGGGCCCCCAGACCGGCGTTGGCCTGTTGAAGCTCGTCGCGGCTCTGCGGCGTCAGCGACCGTTCGCCGCCGCCGTCCCGGACCGCCGTACACAGCTCGAGCACTATCTCCGGCGCACCCTTCACGACGGCGACGCGAGCGCCGGCGGCGGCGAACACCGCGGTCATCCTCTTGCGCTTGGAGTCAAACGGCACCTCGGCCCGGAACTCGTAGCGGGCGGCCAGCTCGCGGGCGTCCACGCCCACGTCCAGCGCCGCCTCCACCAACGCCGCCTCGGTGGGATTGCTGCGCTCGCCGCCGAAGGAGTAATCGTTCGTCGTCGCCGCGTAGATGAAGTCGGAAGTGCACAGGAGGGCGGTAGCGAACAGCTCCTTTAAATCTTCGGGCGCGTCGGGCCGCACCACCTCGCGGCCGTTGACGTAGGCGCGGCGGGCGACCATCCTGTTCTCGGTCAACGTGCCGGTCTTGTCGGTGCATATCACCGACGTCGAGCCCAACGTCTCCACCGACGAAAGACGCCTGACGAGCGCGTGACGCCGGACCATGCGCTGTACGCCGATAGCGAGCGTAATCGTCACGACGGCCGGGAGGCCCTCCGGAATGGCGGCCACCGCCAGCGCCACCGCGGTCAGGAACATCTCGTGCGCCGGCAGACCGCGCAGAAGGCCCGCGCCGAACATAACGCCGCACAGAATAAGCACGGCCCAAACCAAAAGCTTCCCCAACCTGGCCAGCCGCCGCTGGAGCGGCGTCTGCTCTCTTCCCACCTCTTGGACCAGCGCCGCGATGCGCCCCAGCTCGGTGCCCATCCCGGTCGCGACGACCAGGCCGTCGCCGCGGCCGTACGTCACGACGGTCCCGGTGTAGGCCATGTTCCGCCGGTCGGCCAGCGGCATGTCGTCGTCGAGCTCCAGCGCCGCCTCTTTCTCGACGGCCAAAGACTCGCCGGTAAGCGCCGCCTCGTCCACCTGGAGGTTGTACTCCTCGAACAGGCGCAGGTCCGCCGGGACGCGGTCGCCCGCCCGCAGCCGGACGAGGTCCCCCGGGACCACGTCGCGGGTATCCAGCACCTTCTCGCGGCCGCCGCGCACCACGGCGGCCTTGGGCGCCGCCATTTCGCGCAGCGCCTGCAGCGACTTCTCGGCCCGGTATTCCTGAACGAAGCCCAAAACGCCGTTGAGCATTACAATAGCGAAGATGGCCGCGGCGTCCACGTATTCGCCCAGAAAGGCCGATACGATGCACGCGCCGATAAGGACCAGCACGAGGAAGTCGGTGAATTGTGAGAGGAATATTCTAACGCCGCGCCGCGCGCCCACCTGCGCCAACGCGTTGGGGCCGTAACGTCGGAGCCGCGCGGCAGCCTCGTCGGCCGTAAGGCCGACGCGCGACGAGGTCCCCAGCTGCGACGCGACGTCCGCCGCGGCCCGCGCGTGCCATAACTTGTCGACGCTTCCCGCCATCCTAGTCGGCCGCGAACAGATGTTTCGCGCCCTGCCCCAGCGAGGCCAGGAAACCGGCCCGCCGCTGCCGAGCCAATTCCAAGTACGTCTGCCGTATCTGCTCCAGCACGTCGCCCTCTTTGTCCGCCAGCGGCGGGTCGCCGCGCAACCCTTTAGGTAAGCCCGCCTCGGCGAGCAGCCGTACGGCCGCCGCGAGGCCCAGCTCCGACGTCAACGCCAGGTAATCGTCGTCCCGCAAGAGGTGTCCCCATTCCGCGATTATTTTCCTCATGCGTTCGCGATTTGGGTTGATGACGCGTTCCGACATACTTACCTCGACGGCGAGGAACGCCTCGGCCGCGCCCTTCTTATCCTCGGGAGAAAAAGGCGCGCTCTCGCTTGCGTACGTCGACATCAGGCGGTTCTCGACTTCGCCCACCTTGGCCCGCGCCGCGGCGTTCTCGCTCAGCAGCGCGTGGAGCGGCCCGTACGCCTTGCTCAACGCCGCCTCCAATCCGCGGCGTCGGCTGGCGACGGCCAAAACGACCGCCATGGCGGCCAGGCCGAAAAGCGTTCCCACGCAGAAATATCCCAGCATCGCAACCGTACTTCCCATCACGTTCTCCCAGGTTAAAGCCCTATCGTCGTTTGGCTCCGCGCGGCGCCGCCGCCAACGCCGCCATAACGGCCGCCGCCAACGCGACCACCGCTATCGCGGCCTTGCCGATGCCCAACGCCGGCACTAAAATCACGGCCGTAACCACCGCACCGGCCGCACTCCCCAGCATGTCGATCCCGTAGAGCACGCCCGCGCCCCGCTCCCCCCACGCTCGGAGCGCCACGACGAACTGCGCGCCGCCGCAAAGGCCGGCGGCGAAGGCCAAGGTACCGAAGATGACGTGCAGAACGACCGCCGGCGCCGCGGGCCACCGCGAAAGCAGATAAAGCGCCGGCGGCACCGCGAACGCTACCATCGCCGCGAACGCCATGATGTCGATCAGTCGCTGCGGGTACGTCCCGGGCTCCGCCGGCCGCGGCAGCAACCCGCCTACCGCGAGGCCCGCCATAAAAGTTCCCACGATAAGCGCCAACTCCAGATATGCCGAGCCGTACACCACCTGGAAGCCGAATATGACCAGTACCTCGATCGAAATCTCGGCGAAACCCTGCGCCGCGACGGCGAGCGCTACCGCCGGCCTGCCCGCCAGCCGCCGCCGCCATATAAACCACGGCGCCACAAGGACCGCAACGAACGCGATAATATACCATAACCGCAGCCCCCTTGCGGCCGTTAATACGCGCCGTCCCGCGCCGCCCACCCTCGACGCCCACAACGCCAGGCCGTAGTAAAGCGCTTTGGGTTTCAAATCGCTATTCACGTCGGCCGTCAGACTCGTCGCGCCCGCCGCGGCGTCGACCCGGTCGGCCGTAAGCGCGTAACGAAAATACGTCTCGGTCAGATAATAATTTCGGATACCGTAACGACGCAGCGCCCGCGCGTACGCGCCGGCCGAAGCGTCTATGGGCGCGTCGGATGCCAAGAACGTGAAGCGCTCGCCGGGTAGGTACGCGACGTGCGGGAAGGCCGCGGCCGCGGTCGTCCGACTCGAGCTCAGGAACTCCGCCAGGTCGGGGGGATAGTAATTCGCCGCGCCGGGCGCGCTAAAGGCCAGCAGGCCGCCGGGCGCGAGCAACCGCCGAACGTCCTCGAAAAATTCGACCGTAAAGTAGCGGTTAATCTGGACCGATACCGGCGTCGGCATCGCGACGATGACGATGTCGGCCCATTCGCCGCGCGAGGCGGCGCGCCGCGCCCACAGCCGACCGTCGCCGGCCACGAACGTCACGCCGGGGAGCGCGTCGACGCCCGGGTAGAACGTCGCCGCCGCGGCCTCTACCAACGCCGCGTCCAATTCTATGTATATGACTTCCTGGACGTCTGGAAACTTCGCGAACTCGGCCAGCGCGCCGGTAAGGCCGCCGCCGAAGAGGACCACGCGCCCCGCCTCCGGTCGAAGCAGCATCGCCGGCTGGACCGTCTCCTCCGCCGCCAGCCGGTCGGGGTACGACGCTACCAAGAGGCCGTTCTCGTAAAGGGAATACTGGTCCGCGCGCTTCACCGCCACCACCGCGCCGTACGGCGAGTTGCGGTAATCCAACACTTTTTCGCCGGGGAAAGAACGGCTGAAAAACCAACGCTCCAACAAAGGGGCGCGGAACGCCGCAACGCCGCAAGCCGCGGCCAGCGTCAGCAAAAGAGCGACGGCCGCGGCGACGCGCGCGCCTCGAGGCCGTGCCGCCGCCGCCGCCGCCGCGCCGGCCGCGCACGCGAGAACGAGGACGCCCGCGGTCAGCGGGGTGAACCAACGGTATAATATAATAGTGAATAGGAGGCCGGCGACGCACGAGCCCGCGGCCTCGGCGACGTACACCACGCGGGCCTTGCCGGCCGCGGCCGCCACGAACGCGAAGGTCGCGCCGGCGAAGAAGGCCGCCGGCCCCGCCGCGGCGAAGGCGAAGGCGAACCCCCGCAACCAACCCACCACCTCGCCCGGCGCCGCCCCCAATATCGCCCGGCCACCCCACGTGAGCCACAGGCCGAACAGGTAGGTCGCAGCGAGGGCCGCGAACGACAGCACCGCCGCGAGCCACGAGGGCCGACGCAGCCGGCTCGCCGCCAGGCTTCCGAGCCCGCCCGCGGCCAGCCACGCGCAAAGGGTTAAGCCGACGGCGACTTCGTTGCCGCCGGTGAGCGACAGGTACTCGCGCAATAGCTCGAGTTGGGCGACGACGGCCGCGGCGCCCAAACAAAACGCGAAGACGATAGTCGCCATAAAGGGTAAAGAAGCCGGCGGAGAATGCCGCCCGCCGCCGAGCGCTCAGGCCTAACCGGCGCCGGCGACGACGCGCACGAGCCAGGGTAAGACGAGGGCGCGCAGAGCCCACAGCGCCGCCAGTACAGCCAGCGGCGAGATGTCGATGCCGCCGAGGTTGAGGCGCAACCGATAATGTATGAAATCGCGCACCGAGGATAACACCGGGTCCGTGACGGCGTAAAGGAACCTGACGATGGGATTGCGGGGGTTGGGCCTGAACCACGACATTATAGCCCGAGCGACGATGACGAGCATGTACATGCCGATGGCTCGGTCGAGTATTACCAGCGCTAAAAGCAGTACGTTGCTCATATTATTTAAAACCGGGTCATACCGCCCAGGCGCTCGAGGCGCTCCTCCACCTCGTCGCGGGTTAACTTCACCAGCCGGCTTATCCCCAACCCCTCGACGGCGAAGGAGGCCACCGTGGCGCCGTAGGCCACGGCGCGGCAGAGGTTGGCGGGAGACGTATCGTCGGACGCGGCAAGGTAGCCGAGGAAGCCGCCGGCGAAGCTGTCGCCCGCGCCCGTCGGGTCGGCGACTTCGCGCAAGGGGAACGCCGGTAACACGAACTCGAAATCGCAGGCCATAAGTACGGCGCCGTGCTCGCCCTTCTTGGCCAGTACGTACCGAGGTCCCAACTCCAGGAGACGCGTCATCGCGGCGAGCAAATTCGCCTCGCCCCCCAACATCTTCGCCTCGGCGTCGTTGACGACGAGGACGTCGGCCCGAGCGATCACCTCAGCCAAATCGTCGCGCTGCCGGTCTATCCAGTAGTTCATGGTGTCGACGGCGACGAAGCGGGGACCGTTGAGCTGCTCCAATACGGCGAGCTGCAGCAGCGGGTCGATGTTGCCGAGGGCAACGTACGGGTGGTCGCGGCAGCTCTCCGGCACTACCGGCCGGAACTCGTCGAAGACGCCGAGTTCGGTCTTCTCGGTTATAGCGACGTTGACGTCGTCCTCGTAGCGGCCGCACCACCGAAAAGTCCGGCCCGCGCGGCGCTCCAGGCCGGCGCAATCGACGCCGCGTTCGACGAAGATTTGAAACGCCTCCTCTGGGAAATCGTCGCCCACCACCGCGACGACGGCCACCGGCGCGAACAGCGAGGCCGCAAGCGAAAAGTAAGTCGCCGAACCGCCCAGCCCCTCGTCGACGCTGCCGCCGGGGGCTTTTACGGTATCCAACGCGACGGACCCTACAGCCAATATGCTCATATAATTTACGACAAACGATAACGCTTCGACACTTACCCTATTTCGATTATAATGCTATCATAGAGTTACTGGTGGTGTCAACGGCTCGCGCCGAAGTCGGCATGGAAGCGGACAAGATATTCAAAGCCAAGGCTATCGTAACCGCGCCGGGCGCGCCCGACGCGTATCTCCTGGCCGTAAAAAAAGGCCGCGTCGTAGCGACCGACGTCGAAGGACGGGAAGATTTCGCTCGAGCCGGCGTGCCGGTAGTCGACTTCGGCGACGCCGTCGTACTACCCGGGTTGTGGGACGCCCACGTGCACCTGTTGTCGACCGGCCTCGCGCTCCGCGAGGTGGACCTGAGCGGCGCCCGCCGCCTGGCCGACGTGCTCGAGCTCCTGCGCGACGCAGCGCGGAGCGCCGACGAAATCTTAATGTGCTCCGGCCTCGACGACAGCCGCCTGGCCGAAGGGCGACTACCGACCGGCGCCGAGCTCGACGTCGCGTCGCCGACCAAACCCGTGGCCGTAACGCGCGTGGACTATCACACGTTGGTGGTGAACGCCGCGGCCTGGCCGCGCTTCGGCCTCGACCCCTCCTGGCCGGGCGTGGAATTGGATCCCGCCGGCCGGCCCACCGGCGTCCTGCGCGGCCGGGCGAACGAGCTGGCGCGCGCGAAGATCCGCGGCCGGCTCGAGGCGGCGACGAAAACCGCGGCCTACCGCGACGCCGCCGCGCTCGCGGCGTCCCGCGGCGTCGTAGCCCTTTGCGCGCTCGAGGGGGGCCAAATCGCGGGCGATGAAGACGTACGAATCCTTTTGGAATGTCGCGAGCGGCTGCCGGTGGAGACGTTCATCTTTCCCCAGATCACTTCGGCCACAACGGCGCGAGAGTTGGCCCTGCCGCGGCTGGGCGGCTGCTTGCTGGTAGACGGCTCCATCGGCTCGTGGACCGCGGCGCTGAGCGAACCCTACGCCGATAAGGCCACGACGCGGGGCGAGCTATACTTCGCCGACGACGACCTCAACGGGCTCGTCATGACGGCGCACGCCGCCGGCCTTCAGGTCGCCCTCCACGCCATAGGCGACCGCGCCGTGTCGCAAGTGCTCGATGCGTACGGCGTCGCGGCTTACGAACACCCGCGCGACGACTGCCGTCACCGCGTCGAACACGCCGAGCTCATATCCGACCTCGACCTTAAAAGAGCGGCCGATCTCGGCGCCATCCTATCCATGCAGCCGGCGTTCGAATGGTTCTGGGGCGGCCCGGGCAGGCTGTACGAGACGCGGCTGGGCGAGCGGCGCCGCCGCACTAACAGGCTGCGGTCGGCGCTCCAGGCGGGCGTCGCGCTGGCGGGCGGTTCCGATTCCAACATTACGCCCATAAATCCCCTCTTGGGAATCGCCGCGGCTACCAGCCACCCCACCGAAGAAGAGCGCCTGTCTTTCGACGACGCGCTGGCTATGTTCACCGTCGGCGCCGCGGCCTCCGTATTCGCGGAAGACGACTGGGGAACGCTGTCCCCGGGTAAGTGGGCCTCTTTCACCGTCGTGGCGCAGGACCCGCGCCGCCTCGCCGCCGCGGAACTGGCGGACGCGGAGGTCGTCGCTACGGTAGTTAGGGGAGAGTTTACGTATAAAAAGGACGAGGAGGGCGCCGGCCTATAAGCCGAGCGCGGCCCGGTAGACGGCCGCGGTGCGGCGGGCCACCTCTTCCCAGGAGTACAAGTCGGCGACGCGGCGTTCGGCCGCGGCGCCTTTTTCTTTTACGTCGTCGGGCGAGGCGACCAGGCGTCGTAGCTGCTCGCCCAACGCGGCGACGTCGCCCGTCGGGAAGTAGAAGCCTGCGTCGCTCAGCGCCTCGACGTTGGGCGGGATGTCCGAGGCCAAAACGCCGGCGCCGTAGCTCATCGCCTCCAGCAGCGCTATCGAAAGGCCCTCCAGCGTCGACGGCTGGACGTACAAATAGGAGCCGGCGAAGAAGGCGGCGAGCGGCGGCCCGTAGACGTAGCCGACGAAGCGCACCCTGTCGTCGGCTTCCTCCCTCAGCCGAGCGAGGTACTTCCCGTGCGGGTCGTCGCCCACGACGACCAGCGGAAGGTCCGTCGCGACGTTGCGGTACGCCTCCAACAAAAGGTGGATGCCCTTCTCGGGGACGAGCCGGCCGACCGTCAACAGGTACCGTCCCGCCTCCAGGTCGTACGGCTCCAGCGCGCGGAGGTCGACGGGCCCGGGCGTACTGACGGCGTTCGGTACGTACGTCGTGCGCCGGCGGTAGCGCCGCGCGAAATAACGCTGGAGTTCGCGGGATACGACGACGGTACGCGTGGCCAGGCGCGACGCGGCCCACTCGCCCGCGCGAAGGTACGCCGACGCGACCGGGCCCCACTTCTCGCGCTGCCAGTCGAGGCCGTGGACCGTAACGACGACCGTCTTGCCGAGCGAGCGCGGAATGAACGCGAGCGTCGCCGGCCCGAGGGCGTGATAGTGGTAGACGTCGAAGCGACGGGGCGCGGCGTCGAGCGAGGCCAGCAGCGTGTGGGTCCACGCGTCGAGGTGCTTGGTATTCACGCTGGGGAGGCGGCGCAGCGTCAACCCCTCCGCCGAGGCGTCGGGAGGGGTATAGTGGTCCCGGCAATATACCGTAACGTCGTGGCCCAACCGCGCCAGGCCGCGGCCCAACTCCTCCACGTGCCGCTCGATGCCGCCGTGCAGCGCCGGCACGCCTTTCAAGCCTATCATGGCGACCTTCACGCCGCGACCTCCCGGTAAACCTCGAGCAACCGCGCCATATGCTCCTTAAAGGAGTAATCGCTCTCCAGCCGGGCGCGGCCCGCGGCGCCGAGCTTGCGGCCTTTGCGGGCGTCACCCGCCAATAGCTCGAGCGCCGCCGCCAGCTCGCGAACGTCCTCGGCCTCGACCAGCAAGCCCTCGACGCCGTCTTCCACCATCTCCGGCACGCCACCCACGCGGGAGGCCACGACCGCGGCACCGGCCGCGAACGCCTCCAATATCACCGCCGGCGTGTTCTCGGGCCAGCGCGACGGGACGACGACGGCTAGAGCCGACGCCATCAATCCGGCGAGCCGGCGCGCGTCGACGTGCCCCAGAAACTCGACTTTGTCCGCGGCGTAACCCTTCGCGGTTTCCTTGAGGTTGGCCTCCTCCGGGCCCGAGCCGGCCACTTTCAACCGCACCTTCGGCCCCGCCAGGCCGACGGCTTGGATAAGTACGTCCACGCCTTTCTGGGGCGCGAGGCGACCGGCGTACAAGAAATAGTTTTGTTTGCGCCGACTTTCACTTTCCTTAATGTCTATCGCCGGCGAGAGGAAGAGCACCCGCCCGTAGTCGTATCCGGCAGCGCGCACTTTTTCGCTAAGGAAAGCGGAAGGCGCGAGGATGCGGTCCAGCTTATGATATATCTTCTTCCGCCGCGCGACGAAATGCGCCAGGTAACCCACGGCCGAAGCGCCGAGTTTGCCCTTCACGCACCGGCGCGTTATGCACGAAAAATATTTCTTTTCGGTGCAGCGGAAACAGGGCTCGTCGCGGCTGTAGAAATAATGGTTCGGGCAGAGCAGGTTGTAATCGTGGAGCGTAATGACCGCGGGGACGCCGGCTCGAGCCAGCGCGGCGACCACCGCGGGCGTCAGGTGGTACGCGATATTATGCAGGTGGGCGACGTCCGGCTTGACGTCGGCGAGGAAGGCTTGGAACTTTTCGGCCGCCGCACGCGACCATACCGCCGCGAGCGCCGTTCGAAGGCCGACGCGCGGCGCGACGAAGTCGTCGTAGGACGGGTAATATCTGCGAAACTCGCCTTCGACGTTGTCGGGATGCGCCGTCCCGAAGAAGAAGACGTCGTGGCGCCGCCTTTTCAGGGCGCGGGCGACGTCGAACATGTAGCGCTCGGCGCCGCCGCGGCGGTACAGAAACTTGTTTACGTGAACGATGCGCACTTGTTACCCGCTCGAGCCGCGCCTGGTTCGGAACTCGTAATAGGCTAATATTCCCTGCGCCGCGTCGAGAAAACAGGCCAAAAAGCCGGGCCACCCGTCCAGGAAGCCCAACTTGAATAAGTAGCGCCGCCAGAACCGAACCTCGGGCCGCACCAGGAAAAACCACAAGTCGGCGGCGAAGCCGGGACGCCGGCCGCGCCGCTCCAGGTAGTCGGCGCCCGCAGCCACGTACAGCGGCAGCTTCCGAAAGTAATCGGCCAACGTGGGGTACGTCTCGTGGTAGAGCGGCGCCCCGAGCCTGCCGACGCGGCCGTCGACGTCGAGGCGCTCGTGCACCGATACGCAGCGGAAACGCGCCCGCCCCCGCCGAAACAGACGCAGCTGGTAATCGGGGTACGCGCCGCCGTGTTTGAGATATCGGCCGAAGTAGTTATTCAGGCGGGGGAACTCGTACGCGTCGTACGGCGCGTCGCCGTCGGCCACCGCGGCCTCGACAGCGGCGGCGAGCTCCGGCGCTACGCTCTCGTCGGGGTCGAGGAAAAGTATCCACTCGCCGCGGCAGGCATTTATAGCCACGGTTTTATTTACGTTTAAATTGAAATCGTTTTTAACCGGAACGACTTTGGCGCCGGCGCGGCGGGCCACGGCGGCGGTGTCGTCCGAAGATTCGGCGTCGGCCACGACTACCTCGTCGGCGAACGTTACGGTCTCGAGGAGCGCGGCGAGCTCGCCCGCTTCGTCGTGGGCCAGGATGGCAACGGATAGCGGCGGCGTTTCTTCTTGCATGGGAAATTAGGTTATGCTATTATAGCCGTTCGCGAAAGGGATATTATGTCTTACCAATGCGACATTTGCGGCAAGGGACCAATGTTCGGCAACAGCATAAGCCACGCTCACAACGTGACGAAGCGCAAGTTCATGCCGAACCTTCACCGCGTTCGCGTTCGCACCGACGGCCACGTGAAGAGGCTTCGCGTATGCACGCGGTGCCTGAAGGCCGGCAAAGTGCTCAAAGCGTAGCCCGCCTCGCAGCGCAATAAAAGGCCCGTCAGCGGGCCTTTTTTATTTTAAAGCCCGCGCGCCGTTACGTCAAGGCAATTCTCCGCTTGACATTTCGCAAGCCTCCTTTATAATCCAAAAGGAGGGTCGCCGGCGCGGCGGCCTTCTTACCCTATAGGACTATGCCTTCCGAAAAGGAAAAAGCTCCCGAGCGGCGGCGCGTACTCGTAACCGGCGCCGCCGGCTTCATCGGCTCGAGCCTCGTCGACGAGCTCCTGGCGCGCGGTCACGAGGTCGTGGGCGTCGACAACTTCCTCGACAATTACGGCCGCGACGTCAAGCTCGCCAACCTGCGCGCCGCCCGCGACCACGCCGCTTTCACCTTCTACGAAATAGATTTGGCTCACGGCGATTTGGAAGACGTCGTCGACGGCGTCGACGCGGCGTTCCATCTGGCGGCGCGGCCGGGGGTCCGCGACTCCTGGGGTCGGCACTACGAGGAATATCTGACTAACAACGTCCTCGCCACCCAACAGCTGCTGGAGGCGCTTCGCGCCCGGGCGGACGTCCCGCTCGTCCTCGCCTCCTCCAGTTCGGTATACGGCGACGCGACCCGCCTCCCCGTCGCCGAAGACGCGATGCCGTCCCCCGTCTCGCCCTACGGCGCGACGAAGCTGGCGGCGGAGGACCTCGTCGATTTATATAGAAAAAGTTACGGCCTCCAGGCCGTGATACTCCGCTACTTCACCGTGTACGGCCCCCGCCAAAGGCCCGATATGGCGATCCACAAGTTTGTCCGGGCCATCCTGGACGGCGAGGCCATCGTCCTATATGGCGACGGCGAGGAACGGCGCGACTTCACGTACGTGGGCGACGCCGTGAAGGCCACCGCGGAAGTACTGGCTCGAGGCCTAACGTCTGGGACGTACAACGTGGCCTCCGGGAAGACGGTGTCGCTGGCGGAGCTCACCGCGGCCATCGAGAAGGTGCTGGGCAAAAAGGCCGACGTTACCCGGGCGCCCCATCAGCGCGGCGACGTCCGCGCGACGCACGGCGACGTAACGGCGCTGCGGAAAGCGATAGGCTACGCCCCCGTCACCGCGCTCGAAGAGGGCCTGGCGGCGCAGGCCGCCTGGATGGCCGGGGAGGCGCCGGGCGAAGCCCCCGCGGCGGCCGCGGCGGTACGGCGTCCCGTGCGCCCGCCCAAAGTGTCGGTCATAATCGTCAACTACAACGCCGGCCACGTCGTTCACGAGGCCGTCGACTCCTGCTGGAGTAATCCACCCGCCGGCGGCGAGGTGGAGATCATCGTCGTCGACAACGCGTCGTCGGACGGCTCGGCCCAAGCGCTTGCCGCCCGGGACGACATCATCTTCATTCGCAACCGCCACAACTTGGGCTACGCCGCGGCCAATAACCAGGGCCTCGCCGCGGCCCGGGGCGACTACTTAATGCTCCTCAACCCGGACGTGGAGGTGGCGCCGGGCGTCTTCGACAAACTCACCGACTTCCTGGACGAGAACCCGGACGCCGGCGTGGTGGGGCCCGCGCTGGTTAGCCCGGCGGGGCGGCTCCAGGAATCGTACCGCCGCTTCCCCAACCTCCTCCACCTCATCGGGAGTCGCAAATCGTTGATCTATCGCTTCTGGCCGCGCAACCCGTTCTCGCGCCAGGGCTTCTACGGCGAGCTGGAGCTCGAGCGGCCGGTGAAGGTAGACTTCATCGCCGGCGCCGCGATGATGTTCACTCGCGAGCTCGTCGACCTCATCGGGCCGCTGGACCCCAACTACTTCATGTACGTCGAGGACGCGGACTTCAGCCGACGCGCGCGCGACGCCGGCTACTACACCTACCTGCTGCCGGACATCACCGTCCTCCACCACTGGGGCGAGTCCGCGGCGCTTCACCCGTACCGCGTGGTCTTCATCCACCACATCTCGATGATGCGGTACTTGAGGAAGCACCAGCCGCTCCAGTTCGCGCTGTACCTGCTCCTCCTGCCGCTGGTGGGCGTACACCTCCTCATCGAGCTGCTCTACGCGTGGCGCGCGACGCGCCGCCGCAAAAAGCAGCTCGCCGCGGAGCG
>SDBS01000890.1_pt1 | contig 29895 bp, 21 predicted proteins | sample 2277091 | NCBI WGS metagenome assembly SDBS01 (sample SAMN10404972, study PRJNA504765) | marine sediment metagenome | isolation source: marine sediment core GS10_PC15, 163 cmbsf | place: Arctic Ocean: Southern Knipovich Ridge | collected 2010 | reverse complement strand
GTGGCACGCTCGGCCACATCTGGTGGGTACAGGAGGGAGAGAAGTGCCCGGCACAATGCGGCAGTGCGAACCCCTCCGTCGGAGGAAGCGATTCTCGCGACGATCTCCGTCACCTGGCAGTCAAGGTCTGCCGGCCAGGTAACGCCCGCGCCTGCTAGTTGGGCTGCGAGGTCCCATGCTCTTGAGGTGAGCAATTCCTCCAGTGCACGGGCAGTGATGCTATGTTCAGATGAGGTGAGCTTGATCCCTTCCCGAATCTGCATGCGATCGACAACACCTTGGGCGAGGGCCTGGAGATCATTTTCCATCTCAGTTGGCTCCCCGCCGTTCCAGAGGAGCGCGGCTCCATCCATAAGCAGCAGATCCTTCTCTCGGAGTCTCTCAATTGAGAGCTGCACAATAGAAACAGTTTCTTCGCTGGTCAGCAGGAGAAGAGAAGCAACTTCAGTTATTAAATCATCTAGGGAGACCAGAGCTTCTCCCTTTGCCGCCAGAACGGAAGCCACTATTCCTTCGTGGGCCACCACAGTAACAGGTGCAGCATCATTGCGTGTCGCCGATTGCGCATACGCGAAAGCTAGAAACCGATGCGTAGAAGACGCGGAGATGTGGGTAGGTGGGGCGGAAACACCTGTGCCTCCAACGTGTGCAACTACGCGATCATATGCATCTCGGAAGCCGCGCCAGAGCGCAACATGATTATCTGCCGGATCATATTCGATAACTTCAATATTCACGGCGCGGAGGCGACTCGAAAGCTCGGCTTGGCCCATAGGCACCAGCGCAGAGTGCAAAGCGTCGAAGGTCGGCCCAAAGCGCTCCTTGTAAACCTTCATGATGTGGTCAATTGCAGGATCAAGAAAGGAATAACCGACAAAGAGCGTCGATCGTCTGCGGAATATGTCCATTATGAAGTCGGTGTAATCTGGGTCGTTTGAGAGGAGGGCGTAGCTCTGCGAATCAAAGACCATTGATTGCGGTTTTTCGGCGGTACCATGCACCCTTGCGATGTAGGGTTCGCGGCTCAGACTACTCTTCGACAAGGCGCCTAGTTCGGGAGTGAGCGGGGCGCGGCGATGGTAGCGCGCCCAAGCATGGAGAAGACTACGGTCGTAGTTCGTGGTGATAATCGCGGTAACCGGCAGGGCAACCAGCGGAGTCAGTCGATCGAGTGTGTCGTTGGATAGCTTCTTGATGAATGGATTCGCTAGAAGTTTCCATCGCTCGCCCTCTGGAATGAGATCGGCGCTTCGATAGATTGTGGCAGCCTCAAGGTACCTCCCTCTGCTCGCACGGTCTCTTATGGCCTGTGCGGAAAAATTATCCGTGTAAGTCTCGCACGCAGCTGCAAGCTTTTCGATGAACTGCTGCCAAGTAGGAAAGCCAACATGGGCCCCCACCCCAGCACCAGCGAAAATGACCGGATTAGGATGTTTGAGGAATGAAATGATCTGATCGCTGAGGTGGTTTGGTCCGCACCGTGGTGGCATGGCTATCCTCCATTGTCATATCCAGAACCAAGACTTCCTAACGTCCTGCTTCAGTTGCGGGCGCTAGGCTGGCGCGGCGGGTGCTCCGCAGTCGCCGTGACAGTCAATACCGCCAGCTGCAAGCGGTAGTTAGCTTGAGTTTAACCGTTGAATCTCAAACTTCTCTAACGCTACTTCAATAATTTCCGATAGGATTACTGTCATAGGACCAATGACATCCTTCTGCCCTTCATCATAACTTTTAGCTCCATGAAAAAGATTGCATCGAGTACGATATTCTAAGTTTAATATGGCCTTAGAAAGTCTAGTTGAGTCACCCGATTGTATATCTTGGAGCTTCTGTGCATCCTTTTCCCAATCTGGATCCCGAGATCCCCTTTTTACATTAAAATAGTATTTTGGAACCTCAAGAATTTCTATAATACTTGAAAGTGCCTTCGAACAACTTTGAATTCTTCTACTTATCTCATCATGGCCCAAGAAATTAGCAACGTGTTTCACTGCTCTCATTCTCTCAGCACTATCCTTTCTGGAGATTTCTTCCTTTTCTTTTATCCGAGAGAATGCTTCCTCATAAAGTATGTTGAACACAATGTACAAAGTAATAAACTTATCGAAGGCATCCGATAGATCACTTCCGTCGTATTCTTCAGCTTTTTTCAGCCATCTCTGAACGAATTGTTCAAAGCCCCACAACATAATCTAAACTCCATTCAAGCTAACGATCAGGATCAGCAGCGGGCGAGGCGGCGCGGGCTTTGCCATGCAATGGCCGTGACGCCATAGTCCGCCTGCTGAATCCGGTTGTTATGCGCCAGGTGTATGCAGGCGCGTAGCATTTCTAGCTTCTTCCGCAATGGAATGAAACTCCTCTTTATCGATAAGGCCCATAATGGATTCGCGGAATGCATCCAAGCCTTTCTTCAAACGAGCTAACTCTTCGCGAACTGCGATTTGGTCTATTGCACCGCTTTCTTCCGTAGCGAGTACTTTGATTACCAATTCAGCGACGGACTCGGGGCTCTCATCCAACGGGAAGATGGAACGGAAAAATAAACTAGCACCTAATCCGTGAAGAGTTGCTACACGGTCCATCTTGTACCCGATTACCTCATTGATACTCTTTTGTGCATCAGGGTCAATCACAGCGAGATAGCTTTGTGCAGAAACGTAATTGCTCGCCTCGTACAGGCGCCAACTTTGTCGCCGAAGGATCGTGTCCCAGATTTTCAGTTGTGTCTCAAGAGTTTTGTCACCAAGCTGTTTTACATAACTGATTGGATCAGCTGTCGCTGACTCGAGCAATCGCAGTCCATCCTCATGAGCATCTAAGATTAAAAAGTAGGTTTTCAGCATTTCGAGCGCAGCAGATCTGCGCTCTGCGGCTTTCCCGAGCTTCACAATTCCGCTCGCAGCCTCGCGAACGAGTTCTACGATTCTTAGAAGGTCAGTGAACATGGTATTTACTGCGCATAACGTTCTGCTTCAGTTGCGGTCGCCGGCTGGCGCGGCGGGTGCTCCGCAGCCGCTGTGACAGCCAAGACCGCCAGCTGCAAGCGAGGGTTAGCTTGTGCTAATGCTTAATAATTATCATCGATACTCCGAATAACTTCATATTTTCATGGCGAAATCTGTATGGATCTGAAATTACCCCTAAATCATATATTACTATTAATACACGTTTCCATTTGGTTAAGTATGCGCCTATGTCCGCGGTAATCTCTTCTTGAATTTTGTTTGGCTTATGTTTATCAGTAGCAAGTTTAACCTCAATCGCCAAATCATACTCATGAATAGTGAAATCCGGTATAAACGACTTTGCGCCAACTTCTACGGCTTCTTTTTCCCGGGAATATGAAATACCTATTGAAATTAGTATGTTTTCAATGGCATCCTGAACTTCTTTCTCACTCTCAGGCTTCTTATGCCTAAAATATGGTCTAAGAGCTCTCTCAATTGCTGTTTCAACATCAATGGATTCGCGGGACGGGAGTTTAATTAGACCTTTGTTGCTAAGTAGATGCTCATATACTCCAATAGCTTGTTCAACACAATCAATTGCTGTCGAAACCATTGATATGCCCCAGAAATTCTTAAAAAGATTCTCAAAAGGATCTAAATTCTGATGTACGAGCCCTCCTACTGCAGGTGGAGGACTTACAGTAACTAATTGCAAAGCCCCTGCCTCATACACAGCATTTCTTGCTGCTAAAAGATTCATATTTAGCTTTGTTCTTATCTCCCTACTTTCACTTGAAGATCTATCGCACTCTCTCCACCGATTCAAATCGGAAATAAATTCCTTCAATAGAACCAAACGAGCGCTAATCATGGTTTGATCGTCAGTCATTTGTCTCCCTACAAGCTAACGTTCAGCTTCAGCTGCGGTCGCCAGGCTGGCGCGGCGGGTGCTCCGCAGTCGCCGTGACAGTCAATACCGCCAGCTGCAAGCATTCGTTAGAGTGCTTAAATCTCAATTGCTCAAAGGCTTAATTGAGATTCCCAAATCTTTCCTTCACCGGCACTGTCATCCCATCGGATCTTAATTGATACAGTGCCAGGATCGCCCATAGATCGAGTCAAAACATATTTCGATTCGGCACCAGGAGCCAGTTGAGTAATGTCATCCTGTCCGGTAGGAATAATCGGATGATCTAGAATATTCGTATCATCAATGAATATTCTAATCGATTCTGCAGAAGATTGTCCTTCATTTGCAATCATCATAGTGGTTCCTTGCCGTCCGCGAATTATGCTTGCCTTGAGCATGGCTGACAGAGATGCAGTTTCTTGTTTCTTGTCCCTCGCTCGTTCAATTCGAACCATAGCCTCTTGAAGTTCATTTGCCTTTTTCGAACTTGATCGAGATAGGGCGATTGCAACAATCGATAGAATAAGCGCAAACACGCTAACAATTATTGTAGCAAGTTCATAATTCATGATTACCCTTCATGTCACTCTAACGCCCGCTTCAGCGGCGGCGCGTCAGCGCCGTCCGCTGCAAGCGATTGTTAGCTGGACCATTGACAACTCTCGGCATCGCGACCCCGGCGCATTGAGTACACGTGTTTCTTCCGGTCTACTTTGTCACCACCATCTCTGGGACCGGCCACGTGCCATTGACAACGTCCTCTTTGCCTTCGTAAAGCCGCAGCAGGGCATACCATTCACCACCATCTTCTGGCAGTGGTAACCAATTCTTTGCCGCACTGCGTTCCCCTCCCAAAACGATAGTTATACTGCCGTCGCCATTCGCTACAGCTGTTTCATCCGGAATGCGGTATAACTTGTCATCATTGGGTACAAACTGCTTGGTCGCCGTTTCATATACTGTCAGGGACCAAAACCCTAAGTCATTAACCGGATTTTCTTTAGGCATCGTAAATGTGTATTGCTTAGAGCCGACCAATGTCTCGCCATCCGCATCCGTAGATATCTTCGGATAGGCGGCTCGTTCGTTTTCCAAAGCCAGATGTTGGTAGCGGTTACTGGCCGCCCTGGTGCGATGATCCACCTCAATCAGGCTACGCTTGCCGTACATGCCCATCGATGACGTGAGTGTGTTGCCATACTCCAAGAGTTCCGCAAGAGTCTTCTTGCCGATTTCTTCGTTTTCCGGTGTCGGTGCGAGATTGCGGATAAAATCGGCAATTTCCTTGTCGGCCGCGTCAAGGGCCGGGGAGTGTTCCAGCACCCAGTGCATACGCGTTACCCAGTGTGCATCCAGCGCGGGCGCGTTAAGTGGAAGGTGGTTATCAGTCACAGCGTTGAGGGGCTCCACCTTCATTTCATCCTGGATGGCGTGCACATTCGGCAGATCCTCTTCACCTGATACACCTGTACGAAGTACAAACAGGAGGATGTCGGACTCCACCTCATAAAGAGTGACGTCTGTCGGCACCTTGCCTTTGTATCCTTTGAGCGCGAACAGATATTTACCGGGCTGTTGGACCAGAACGTCAAAATTGTAGGCCCGGAGATCCGTCATCATTACGCTCAAATAGCGCTCACCGGTATCGGGGATCGTGACAATCTGCGGGCTTTGCCTCAGGTCGACGAAAAGCCCCGAGTAGAGCGTATCATTATTAGGAGAAACAACCTCCGTGAAGGAATGGTCGACAAGCTTCCGATAATGAAAATACTGGTTCGGCATTATGCCCTTGGCCTCGCTCGTTACCACGATCGCTGCGTGAGACTGCAACGATGGGCTGCTGTATTCAAAGGCGTCCTTGACCGTGAGCCCGGCATTCACTGTCGTCTGCTTGCCTGATGATTGCATGGCAGGTGCCTGCCACTTGCCATCAAGCACTGATGATTCTGGTAGGTATATCCGCATTACAACAAACATGGGACCGTCTGGTGCGGGAAGCCAATTGGACTCCTTGTCCTTGCCGGGAGATTGATGCTGTAGATACAATAAGATGCTGCCGTCATCGTCTTTCTTCAAGGTTTTAAGATCGAGGGAGTTAAGCAGGTAACGATTCAGTGGGTTTTCAACCAGCAGGCGTGTTTTGCCATCATACATTGTCACCGACCAGAAGGCCTTAGCTGGCGGAAGCTGGCCCTCAGGAAAACGGAGCGTATATTTTCCGTCCGCACCATTGAGAGGTTTGCCGTCGGCGTCCACTAGATATACCGGGTAGAGTGCCTCTGCATCGGAAAGGCCGTAGATGCCAAAACGTGCCGATATGGCTCGCTTCAGGTAATCGTTGTCAAGCTCCTTGCGGGTACCGAACATTCCGGCCGAGGATGTCTTTTTTGCACCGGTTTCATCGATCTCGGCGATCGCCGATTCTTGACCTGTCCGCACGGCATTGAGCAACTCCTGCGGAGCTTCTTTTTGTGGAAACTCGGCCCCTGCCTGTACGCCGATTTCCATTAGCCGGCCTCGCAAAGCCTTTTCACTCGAATGGGTCGGGCAAAACTGGAGCAGGAAGTTCACATACTGGAAGAAGCCTTCATCGAGAATCTCTCGCGTGATTGGCGGAAAATCGATGGCTGGTGCGCTGAGAGGTTCACTACCAAGATAAACGCTTAGGGGCTGAACCTGATAACCCTTCTGTATCTGTTTCACATTCTCAAGATCATCCGGGCCGAATAGCTGTGTACGGAACTGCGAAAACGCCAGTTGCGTTTCCATATGAACAGTACGTTTTATCCCCGCAGGCGTCGCTCCCTGCCAATCCGGACCAGCGACAAGAAAATCGCCTCCACCATTCCCGTCATTCCTGGTGCCCAGGAAGTCGACATTGTGGGTGTAGAGATCGACCAGCTGCAAAGAATAATAGCGATCTTCTTCGATGGCCGGCATAGTGACCACCAAAGGCTCCGAACGTAAATCCATAATCAGATATGAATAAGGCGTGTCGGAATTTGGGGTGATTATGGCCGTGTCACTGGGCTTGAACAACCGGGCAACATGGTTGATCTGGTTGATCGGCCCTTTGTAATTTGGGCTCTTGGGGTTTATTGCCAGACTGTAGATGCTCTGGTAATTCTCCACCATTGGGTATGCCCAGATATATGCTTCTTTAGCAATGGTTTCCGGCAGTGTTTCACGGCCTGATTGCCAGCAGCCCACCATTCCTAAGCTCAGAATAATAGCAAAATTGATTAGTGAGACGGATCGTTTCTTCATTTTCTCTCCTCCTTTTGACTGGACCAGCTAACGTAATGTATCTTGAACTAGCATATCAGATATCGCCGCAAGGTTGGCAGCGTATCTAATATCACGTCAAATACATCCTATCTTACTCCCACATAAATCAAACCGTTACAGAAGATCCGGCAATCGTCCCTAGCGATAGATTGCAGAGAACCACCCATATATCTGTGTATCATATACTTTACCTGCCGTCTAGTGATCTGCTACTACAAAACTGCACAATATAAAGGATCATAAATATGGTACGCCGCCAGTTCCTATGACCTAATCCCCTATCCCTTTGATTTCTTTGAAGAATGCTGGTGGGCGAAGAGAGGTTTGAATTCCCGGCCTCCTACTTGTAAAGCATATTATTTTCTTGTGCTGCCAATTTCAACCTAACACACCAGAATTCATCCCAGCTCTACAACTGACTCACAATTAACGAGATACGGCATTATTCTCTGGCGCTATTTTCAAATATGCTCTACATTGTAATTAGTTATGCTCTGCTAACCGTGATTTGCATGGAGTCGCACGTGGCAAAATTAACAAAGAGATTTATTGAATCAATCAAGCCTCCCACGGCTGGGGAAACCGTGGTCTGGGACGATGAATTGAAGGGTTTCTGTGTGCGCGTATGGCCAACGGGCAGGATTACATATATGGTGTATTATCGCCCGAAATCAGGCCCTCGTACCAAATCGGGCTGCTCACCACAGAGGAAGATGAGTCTAGGGCGACACGGCGCGATATCGCCGCCTCAAGCCCGGAATATGGCGCTACAAGTGCTCGGTCAGGTTGCTGCCGGTAAGGACCCTGCATATGAGCGAGCCAGGGTGCGAGGCGAACCTTCCTTTGATCTCCTCGCCAACGAGTATATCAAGCGCCGTTGCAGCCAGAAGAAAAGTGGTGCTGAGGATACACGCATACTGAACAAGGACGCGATTCCACGTTGGCGAAATCACCTTGCACGCGAGATCACTCGTAAAGATGTCATCCAGCTCATCGACCGAGTAAAGGATCGTGGTGCACCAATAATGGCTAATCGCACCCTGAGCGTAATTAAGAGGGTATTTAACTTCGGTATCGCGAGGGACCTTGTAGAAACAAATCCCACACTATACGTAGAATCACCTGCCGCAGAGAAAAGAAGAGACCGTGTACTATCAGATAAGGAAATCACGATATTTTGGGAACGCCTGAATCATATGGAATCCACTAGTGACCACGTTAAAGCGGCACTGAAATTGATATTAATACTTGGACAGCGGCCGGGTGAAATAGTGAATATGGAGTGGGATGAAATTGACCTTGATACTAAGGTTTGGGATATGCCAGGGGACAAAACTAAGAATGGTCTTTTCCATCGTGTGCCTCTTTCAAGTCTAGCTTTTAATATCGTGGGGCGACTCGATAGGCACGGCTCACATGTTTTCCCATCGCGACTTGGATCAGGCCTCAGTACCGACAGGCCCGTTAGGCCAAGTGCGCTCGCACACGCACTTCGGAGAAATCAACGTTTGTTTAGTTTTGATCATTTCACACCTCATGATCTTAGGCGTACCGCTGCCTCGGGGATGGCCAGCATAGGCGTAAACCGCCATATAATCAAACGTATATTGAATCATGCTGAAAGGGACGTCACCTCGATATATGACAGATACAGCTATTACAAGGAAAAGCGGGAGGCTCTTGAAGCCTGGTCGACGAGGTTGAATGACATTATCACCGGCAAGGAGAGTAAAATAATACCTATTGCCAGGTGATTGATTATTATGCTTGACAGATCCGAGGGCTTGTGAGTATTTTGCCCTCGCAAAGGCAGAAACGAGTTTGTTTCGAGGCACCAGCCTTAAATCGGTGTAGAATCGAGGGTAACCCGATTCTGGGTGAGGACCAAGTTCGGTCCGAGGACAAGCCCACCCTAAAAGGTCTCACCGGCGGGGGTTTCCGCCACGCTGCAGCAGGTTCGTCTGCAGTGGAGTCAACGGCTACTGTTCCTTGTGGAGGTAAGTGCTCCTCAAGTTAAGCAGGGACAACTTTCCAAGCAAAATTTAGCTTACTCGTACACTTGCGAACAGCCACAGGTTCGTAGTTGGCCCGTGGCATTGTTGGAAAGGTTGAGACCTGTGAAAAAACTACTAAGCGAAAAAGAAATTCAAAAAATCTACGGAATCGATCATCGCCGTTTACAGAACATGCGGTACAAAGGTGTTGGTCCACCATTTTTAAAAATCGGCAGGAGTGTCTTCTACCGTGAGTCGGATTTTGAAGTATTCCTAGAGAATCACAAACGGCACTCAACCAGCGACGCCGGAGTGCATGCTACAAGAGATTAGTTCGCATTGCCCGACAATTAAATAACAGTTCGATAAATAGGAAGGTATAGCAATGAACACCTATAATGGCAGTCCTGCTCCCGATTATCTTGAAGATTGTGGCCCAGAAGATTATTTAATTTTGACCGAAGAGGAAGAACAAGAAGAGAACAGATTAATATCAGGCTGGGAGAATTGGTTGCAAGAATTCCTTGGCAACGATTCACAAGATATCGGACCGGCTGAGGACATATCAACATCCAGCACAGAGCATCGAGATGAATTCGCCTATGCAACTGAAGCTATACACGAGGAGATGGACGGATGGGGCAATAAACCACCTAATATTTATCGCGTTGAAGTCGAAATAGATATTGAAGGAATTGACTTACTACTGAGAATGATCCCGGCAGATACCGATCCAGTATATCTACCGCAGAAACTCAAGTCCATCCTCGAAGAGCTGGCACACCTAGAGCCCTTTGAGGCCCAGACATTCATTGAAGAACGAATAAAACCTAAGTTTGGTCTTAAACGAGATATCGTTCAAGAAATTCTGAGATCCGTAAAAAAACGACACAAGGAATTGACCAAGAAAACTTCCCCTGCAAGAAACAACAGAGAAGAAGTGCGATATATAGCCCTCTTCCCTGGTTTAATTGATATTGTAGAGCACGAAGGCTCTTCAGCTTTTCTCGTAAAAAGAGGAAACGATGCAATCATCGAAGAGGATACATACATCGCCAGCGAACGCTACCTGCCACCTCCTATGTCTCAGATACCATGGCTTCTACCACGCGCAGAGGAAGCACTGAAATGGATTATTAATCCCGAACATGATGTGTCGCTATACGATGATCTCCTGGCATACCACAAATCAATTTCCGAGTTACCGGGCGAAGCTCATTATGATTTAATTGTTGCCTGGGACCTTCACACGTACGTGCAGGAAGTAATCGAGTACTCTCCTATTATCTGCCTATTCGCAGTTCCCGAGCGTGGAAAAAGTCGGACGGGCAAGGGAATGATATATGTCGCTTACCGTGGCATCCATGTGGAATCGCTGCGGGAGGCGTATATATTCCGGGTGGCTGACAACCTGAATGCATCGATATTCTTCGACGTGATGAATATCTGGCGAAAGGCCGAGAAGCAGAATAGCGACGATCTGCTGCTACACCGATTTGAAAAGGGTGCCACTGTTCCCCGTGTTAACTTTCCGGACCGCGGACCGCATCAGGACATAGTGTATTATTCCATATTCGGGCCTACAATAATCGCCACGAACGTGGGAATACACAAGATTCTGGACACAAGAGCAGTGTCCATCAACATGCCCGATACTGAAAAGAGGTTTGAAATTGATGTTAAACCTGACCGTGCTCTCGCCCTAAAGGAGCGTTTGACTGCGTTCCGTGCACGGCGCATGAATGTTCCTCTCCCTGCAATTGAAAAGCCTGCTCCAGGACGCCTAGGTGATATTTTGAAACCCCTTCTTCAAATTATCACAATGGTCAAACCTGAGAGGTGCGCTGCGTTTAAGGGGCTCATAAAGGAGTTGCGGGCCAGGCGCCTTACCGATAAGGCTGACAGCCTGGAGGCAGCGATTCTAACGGTGATAATCGGCCTTCGGGATGACGTGATAAGAGGCATCCTTCCGAATACCGGGATTCTTCCCATAAAAGTAATTGCCGATACATTTAACGAGGAGGTCGATGATCTGAAATATCGTATTACCTATCAGAAGGTCGGTCGCAGGCTCGATGCTATGGGATTCTCGAAAACAAGATACGAGAACAAATCAGCCATCATCTGGGATGATGAGAAGATAAATAAATTAGTCGAATCGTATGGCATTTCCGAAGAGACTCCGGCGGGCGATACTGAACAAAGCCAGGATGATGGTCTGCTGTTCTAGTCTGTCGAAATCATTCGCCCGGCGAAAAATCACGACTCGAACACGGCCACCAGGCTCGCGTTTTTCACGTTTCATGTGTTTGCTATACACCCTCCCCTATAAAAAAAGAGGTGAGGTATAAATAAACGTCCTTCACACATAAAACGTATTAAATTATTATGTAATAACACATTGCGTCGCCCGTGTTTGTGGTTACGAGTCAACAAAATGCACGCACCTCTTGCCGCAAGGTCTCCGCGAATTCCCAAAATGCCGGAAAATATACATAATCTATTTGAATATATAACGTTATAAACCCGCTCCCGAGGCTGAGAGTGTACCGCAATCCAGCTTCGTTGCTACCTATGTGCTACCTTTTTTAAAACAGTGATAATTAATCGATCGGCATCCACCCGATATCACATTTTAAAATATAAAGATAACCGGTGGGGTAATCAGTATTTGAGATCAGGACCCCCTGCTTGTAAGGCAGGAAGCCTCAGGAGTTGAAATGCCACAGACCGGACATATCCTTGCGCAATGGATTTATCGCCCCACTGCATTCAACCACTAAGTGCAATACTTACAGTTACCCAAGTTCGAGTATACCGTAGATCCCTGTGCCTTCTGCTTATTCCGCTCGCATTACAATACTTACACTTCCCCAATAACGAGAGAAATCAGATCCAGAAACTTGTGCCCCTTGGGTGCCCCAACCATATCCTGCTGGATAATCCCCAGCTCAATTATCCCCTAACATCCGTGTTTTTAAACAAACCCCGGTTTCTGCAGCAGATACCGCGCTTGAGGTCACCTGTGTGTAAAACAGGATGCCAGTCAATCCAGTTACGTCCGGGCCATTTGATCTGCTTTCCCGAATCAGCATCAGACTCGCCTGTCCCGGATTTTCGGAGGAACCTGCACATAAACTTTCCGGGCTCACCATTGAAACTCCCCAATTCACAACAGGTTACACTTTCCCATTTCATGCAACTTTTGTCATGCGAACCCGTATCTCCTTATGTAGACAATGCAATTCAGTCACCAGGGAGAGAATTCGTAATGAAAAACACAAGAAAGCTCCTGCCGGCGCTCATCGCATTAATCGTCCTCGCGATAATGTCTTACGGCTGCGGCGGAGATTCGCAGTCAAAGGAGAATGGCGAGGAGGACAAGGAGCCGGTTGTACCAGTGGAGGTCGCCGCGGTCACGTCGGGCGATATTTCAGCTTACTTCACCGGCACGGCGACAGTAGAGGCCGAGCAGGAGACAGGAGTCGTCGCCAAGGTCAGCGGCGTCGTCGAAGAGCTCTACGTCGAGGAAGGCGATTTCGTGAAGGCTGGAACGGTCCTCGCGAAGCTCGATGACGAGATGATCGCAGTCCAGCTCGAGCAGGCCAGGGCCGACCTGAGAAAGCAGGAGAACAACTACGAGCGCAACAGGAACCTCCACGAGAAACAGCTCGTCAGTACGGAGGTCTTCCAGCAGGTCCAGTTCGAGTACGAGCGCCAGAAGGCCGCATACGCCCTCGCCGAACTGAGCCTCAAGTACACCTCGATAAAGACCCCGATAAGCGGTGTCGTAGCCGAGAGAAATGTCAAGATCGGTAACATGGTCCTGCAGAATCAGAGCATATTCAGGGTCAGCGGACTCGATCCGCTGGTCGCCATTCTGCACGTTCCCGAAAGACAGCTCGAAAGGATGAAGCCGGGACAGGAAGCTGTACTACATATAGACGCTCTTGGAGGAATCGATTTTTCCGGCTGCATCAAGCGAATAAGCCCAGTCATTGATTCCGGGACCGGCACAGTCAAGGTAACTGTTGAGATCAACGATCCAACCGGCCGCATAAGGCCGGGCATGTTCTCCCGGGTAAAAATCATATACAACGTCCACGCCGGCACAACGCTGGCCCCTAAAGACGGGATCATAGCCGAGGACCGTGAATCAGCAGTCTTCGTCGTCCAGGACAACACCGCATACAAGCGTACCGTCGTGCTGGGATATACGAACACGACCCACGTCGAGATCCTCGAGGGGCTCATGCCGGGCGACACGATCGTCACTACCGGCAAAAGCAGCCTCAAGGACAGCACAAAGGTCGAGATCGTAACGGCAGGCGGGAATAAATGAAGATAATCGATATCTCCATCCGCCGCCGCGTGACTATCGCGATGTTCACGCTGGCCATCGTCCTTTTTGGTGCGGTCTCTTTCTTCCGCCTGAAGATCAACCTGCTCCCCGAACTCACCTATCCGACACTCACGGTGCGTACCGAATACTCCGGGGCGGCCCCCGCGGAGATCGAGAACCTCATATCGAAACCTGTCGAAGAGGTCCTCGGGGTCGTAAAGAACGTCAACCGGGTCAGCTCGATCTCACGTTCAGGTCAGTCCGACGTGATCCTGGAGTTTGCCTGGGGCACCGACATGGACTACGCCAGCCTCGATGTGCGTGAGAAACTCGACGCCCTCGAGCTTCCGCTTGACGTCGAACGCCCCTCCCTGCTTCGGTTCGATCCCTCGCTCGATCCAGTCATGCGATTCGGCTTCTACAAGGAGAAGGACGCGGAATCGGACACCGCAAAAAGCTCGGAAGACTGGTTCGACGAGGAGGAGCTGAAATTCCTCCGGAGGTTCGCCGAGGAGGAGATCGAGAAGGAACTCGAGGCATCCCTCGGAGTCGCGGCGGTAAAGGTGAGCGGCGGTCTTGCCGACGAGATACAGATTCTCGTCGACCAGCAGCTCCTCGCCCAGCTCGACCTCCCGATAGGTGACCTTGCCGCGCAGATCCGCGCGGAGAACGTCAACCTCTCCGGAGGCAGACTCGAGGAGGGGACCCAGCAGTACCTGGTGAGGACTTTGAACCAGTTCGAGTCGATCGAAGAGATCGCCGGCGTAATCGTCTCCACGAAGGATGGCAAGCCGATCTATCTCCGTGATATTGCCACAGTCAGACACGGCTTCAAGGAACGCGAGGCGATCACAAGACTTGACGGCCGGGAGGCGGTCGAGATCGCTATATACAAGGAAGGCGATGCAAACACAGTCGCCGTGGCGCGCGAGATCGAGAAGCATCTGAGGCGCGCAAGGCAGATCCTCCCCGAGGGATACAGGCTTGTAAAGGTCTACGACCAGTCCACCTTCATCCAGCAGGCTATCAACGAAGTCATCCAGGCAGCCGTTATCGGCGGCATTCTGGCGATCATCATACTCTACTTCTTCCTCCAGAATTTCTGGGCGACGGTCATCATATCACTCTCGATACCGGTGTCGATCATAGCGACGTTCAACCTCATGTACGGCGCCGACCTGACACTGAACATCATGTCCCTGGGAGGCATCGCGCTCGGGGTGGGGATGCTTCTCGACAACTCAATCGTGGTGCTTGAAAACATATCGAGGCACCGTGCGATGGGAAAGAACATCACCGATGCAGTCCGCGACGGGGCGGGCGAGGTCGGAAAGGCCGTCACTGCTTCGACTTTGACCACGGTCGCTGTATTCCTTCCACTCGTCTTCGTGCAGGGGATATCGGGTCAGCTTTTCAGGGACCAGGCCCTCACTGTGACCTTCGCGCTGCTCGCATCGCTTATTGTTGCACTGACACTGATCCCCATGCTCGCGTCAATTCAGGCGAAGAAGGATCCGCCCGTCGAACCGGTGCCGAAGAAGGAGCCAAAGAGGCGCGTCGGACGCTGGATGCGGACTTTCGGCAGGGTCGTCTTCATGACGATCCCCGTATTCCTGACCAGGCTGCTCATGGGTATCGTCAGGGGCATATCAAGGGCTTTGATGTTCCTCATCAGCCCTCTGTTGAAACTGTTTTCAAAGGGCTATAACAAAATCGAGAGCTCGTACTCGGGGATGCTCGCCTGGGCTCTCGACCACAAGGGCAGGATCATCTTCATCGCACTCGTCCTTTTCGGCACTACGATGCTCCTCGTACCGAAGCTCGGTGTCGAACTGATCCCGCAGCTATCGCAGGGAGAGTTCCGCGTCGAGTTCCGACTCCCCCCCGGTACACCTCTCGAGGTGACCGACCGGGCGATCAGGAGTGTTCAGGCATCTGCAACGGATATCGCCGACATCAGCACGATCTTCTCTGTCGCCGGTACGGGCAACAGAATGGACGCAAATCCCGAACAGGGCGGCGAAAACTGGGGAGAGATGAACGTCGTTCTCCACCCCGGCGCCGGACGCATTGACGAGGACAGGGTAATGGACCTGATGAGGAAAGACCTCCAGGCTGTTCCCGACCTCCAGTACAAATTCTTCCGGCCGACGCTCTTTACGTTCAAGACACCGATCGAGATCGAGGTCGCGGGATACGACCTGAGAAACCTGAAAAAGGTCAGCAACGAGATCGCCTCGAAGCTCGCGGCCGATTCGCGCTTCGCCGACGTCAAGTCGACGATGAAATCGGGCCATCCCGAGATTCAGATCAAATTCGACCGCGAGAGGGCCGCATCGCTCGGATTCCAGGTCTACGAGGTCGCCGAACGCGTTGTGAGCAAGGTCCGCGGCGATGTCGCGTCGCGCTACTCGTGGCGCGACAGGAAGATCGACATACTCGTCCGCGCGAAGGAATCGGACCGCAACTCGGTCGACAAGATAAGAAAGCTCATCATCAACCCTGAGAGCGAGAGGCCCGTAACGCTCGAGGCCGTGGCCGAGATCACGCTCAACACCGGCCCCGGTGAGATCAGGCGGGTCGACCAGGAACGTGTGGCGCTGGTATCCGCCAACCTCAACTACGGCGATCTCGGCGCGGCGGCCGAAGAGATCAACGGGATCATTTCCGGCATCCCGATGCCGGCAGGACTCGGCGTCAGGATAGCGGGACAGAACCAGGAGATGGCCAGGTCGTTCAAGTCACTCCAGTTCGCGCTGCTTCTCGCCATATTCCTCGTATATCTCGTCATGGCATCGCAGTTCGAGTCGTTCCTTCACCCGTTCGTGATCCTGTTTACCATCCCTCTCGCGCTTATCGGTGCGGTATGGGCACTGTACATCACCGGATCGACGATCAGCGTGGTCGTGTTCATCGGGCTGATCCTGCTCGCAGGGATCGTAGTAAACAACGCGATCGTGCTTATCGACCTGATAAACCAGCTCCGCGAGAACGGGATGGAAAAGATTCAGGCGATTCTCGAGGGCGGCAGATCGAGGCTGCGCCCGATCCTGATGACGACCCTTACGACGGCTCTGGGCCTCCTCCCCCTCGCGATAGGGATCGGAGAGGGCGCCGAGGTCAGGGCCCCGATGGCGATCACCGTTATCGGAGGTCTTACCGTCTCGACCCTTCTCACATTGATAGTGATACCTGTCGTATACGCACTGTTCGACAGGAAGAAATAGAGAGACCCTGACATGAACCTCACTCGGACAGCACTCCAGAGACCGGTGACGACACTGATGTTCTTCGTCTGTTTCATAGTGCTTGGAGTGATATCATCGAAGCTGCTCCCGCTGGAGTTCTTTCCCGATCTCGACGCGCCGTTTATCTTCGTCGACATCCCTTACTACGGATCCACCCCGGAAGAGATCGAGCGTCAGATCACTCAGCCCGCCGAGGAGGTCGTCGCCACGATCAGCGGCATCAAGCGGATGGAGTCGAACTCGCATTCCGACGGGGCGTGGATCCGCCTGAATTTCGACTGGGGCGTAGACACCGACGTAAAAGCCCTCGAGGCAAAGGAAAAGCTCGAGAGTATAAGGCACCTGTTTCCCGATGATCTCGAGCGGTTCTTCATCAGGAAATGGTCCACAGCCGACATGGAGATCCTCACGCTGAGGATCTCGAGCAACCGCGATCTCTCGAACGCCTACGACATGCTCAACAGAAACGTCAAGAGACGGGTCGAAAGGATCGAGGGCGTTTCCAAGGTCGATCTGTACGGCGTCGAGAAGAAGGAAATACGGATAAAACTATCCGCCGACAAGATAATCCAGCACGGAATCGACATCGGACAGCTCTCGCAGACGCTGCGCCGCAGCAACTTCATGGTAACGGCCGGAAAGATAACCGACCACAACCGGAGATTCGTCGTCAGACCGGTCGGAGAATTCCAGTCTATCGACGACATCGGACAGGTAATCGTCGGCGAGCACGGCCTCAGACTGAACGACATTGCGACCATCACCTACGAGAAGCCGGAGCAGACCTATGGAAGGCACCTGAACCGGAAGTACGCTATCGGGCTGAACGTCTTCAAGGAGGGCGGCGCCAATCTCGTCGAGGTGACCGAAAGGATCGTCGCGGAGATCGAAGAGATCAAGAAGGTCCCCGAAATGGAAGGGATCACGATCTATTACATGGATAACCAGGCCGAGGGCGTCACCAGCTCGCTGAACGAAGTGCTGAAGGCGGGGCTCGTAGGCGGTTCCCTTGCCGTACTGATCCTCTTCTTCTTTCTCAGGCGCCTCATCACGACGTTCATCGTCGCGCTGGCCGTGCCGCTGTCCCTGTTGATCACCCTGACATTCATGTACTTCAGCGGATTGACGCTGAACATCCTGTCGATGATGGGGCTGATGCTTGCAATCGGAATGCTCGTGGATAATGCGGTAGTTGTGACGGAGAGCATACACCGCCATCAACTCGCTGATCCGAATTCGACCGAATCGATCAATACCGGTGTCGGCGAGGTCTCGCTCGCCATAACGGCGGGAACCATCACCACCGCGATAGTCTTCCTCCCCAATATCATCGGGGCGGACAACGAGATATCGATATACCTCAAGCATGTGGGGATCACGATCTGCATAGCGCTCGGCGTCTCACTGCTCCTCGCCCAGACTATCGTTCCGCTCCTGTCATCGAAGATCAAACCGCCGAAGCCAGTCACGAAAAAGACGATCGTCGACAAATTCATCAATAAATACGCCGGCGCCCTCGAATGGACCATGCGGCACCGCAGGGCCACAGTGGGTATAATCATCGGGCTGCTCCTCAGCATTGCCATCCCGATGAAATTCGTACAGATGGAGATGTTCGACGAGCCGGAGGACAGGCGGATCAGGCTCCACTATCACATCAACGGCAGCTATACCGTGGAGAAGGTCGAATCTGCGGTTAACGCATACGAGAATTATCTCTTCGAGAACCAGGAAAAGTTCGAGATCGAATCGATCTACAGTTATTTCCAGGGAGATTACGCGATGTCGACGATCCTCCTGGTAAAGGGCAAGGGAACGAAAAAGTCGACCGAGGAGATCAAGGACGAGATCAGGGAAGGGCTGCCGAAACTGGCTATCGCCAACCCGTCCTTCACCTGGCGCAACCAGGGTGGCGGCGGGACCTCGATCCGGCTCTCGCTCAAGGGTAAATCGAGCGAGAGACTGACGGAACTCTCGCGCGACATCGCCTGGACACTCGATCAGCTCCCCGGATTTTCAGACGTACGCTCCGAGGCGGAGATCGGCGAAAAGGAAGTCCAGGTCGTGGTAGACCGCCAGAAAGCCCGACAGTACGGGTTCACAACCAGTGAAGTCGCCAATGTCATCTCGGCTGCCATGCGCGGTGTCAACCTGAGGAAACTCCATGGAGAATCGGGTGAGATCGACATTCGCCTCGAATTCCAGGAATCGGACAGGGAGACACTTGACCAACTGAAGAACCTCCCCCTCTACGCGAGAAACGGCAGGGCCGTAAAGCTCGCCTCCCTGGCAGATTTTCAGATACGCAGGGGACCCAGAAACATATTCCGCGAGAACAGGACGACCTCGCTGGGTGTAACAGCGAACCTGACCGATGTTACAAAGGGTGACGCGCAGAAAATAATCTCCAGTGTACTGGGCAATTACAACTTCCCCGCAGGCTATACATGGAGCTTCGGCGAGAGTTTCGATAACGAACAGGAAGCCTTCCAGACGATGTTGATCAATCTCCTGCTCGCCCTGGCCCTGATTTACTTCGTAATGGCGTCTCTGTTCGAATCACTCCTCTTCCCCACCGCTATATGGACACAGATAATATTCTCTATCGTAGGCGTCTACTGGTTCTATCTCATCACTGGAACGAAGATGTCTATCATGGGCATGATAGGCATCCTCATACTCATCGGAGTAGTCGTCAACAACGGCATTGTCCTTGTTGATCACATCAACCATCTACGCGGCCGGGGCATGATAAGATACGACGCCATCGTGCAGGCCGGCCGCGACCGGCTGCGCCCGATCCTGATGACCGCCGGCACGACTGTTCTCAGTCTTGTGCCGCTTTGTATCGTAACGACTGAGATTGGTGGAAACGGCCCCCCCTATTATCCTATGGCAAGGGCTATAGTCGGTGGGTTAACATTCTCTACCGTGATCACTCTTCTCGTCCTGCCAACTATATACGCCCTGCTCGACGACCTGAGAAACTGGTCGCGAAGGGTTATCGCGAAAGCAAAGGGCACGCAGACAACGCAGCCCGCTGAACCTGAACGGAGGTTGTCGATATGAAGAAACTCGTCACAATAGGTATAATCCTCGTCCTGAGCGTTGCGGCCGCCGCTCCCTCGTTTGCCGATGGACGAGGCAGGATCCACGGCAGGGTGATCACTGTGGATGGAGAGAAATACGAGGGACTGATCAGATGGGACAAGAACGAGACTTCGTGGGTCGACATGATCGACTGCCACAAGGAACTCGAACTCGTCAGGCGCAGGGGCAAGGACAACGACCGTGCCAAATCGATATATGTTTTCGGCATTCGTATAGGCAAGGTGAGGTCAAAAGGCAAATATAACATGTCAGCCCAGTGCTCTGTCGCGTTCGGTCATCTCGAGGCGATCGAGTTCATCGAGGATGATGCTGCCCTGCTTATATTCAAGTCAGGCGAGGAACTGGAAGTCCACGCCAGCTCGACCGATATCGGCGACAACATCCGCGGCATAATCGTTGAAGATCCCGAAGAGGGTGAGATCGAATTCGACTGGGACGAGATCGACAGGATCGAGTTCAGCCAGGGCTCATATGAGATCTATTCAGACCTCGGAGAAAGACTCTACGGGACCCTGACCACGAGAAAAGGCGATACATTTACCGGCTGGGTCGTCTGGGACGCCGATGAGGCTCTGACAGAGGACATCCTCGATGGCGAGCAGCGCAACCGTGACCGAGAGATACCCTTCGGAAAGATCAGATCTATCGAGCGTCGCAGCTCGAGCAGCGCGCGAGTCACTCTGAAGAACGGTGACGAGATCACGCTCAAGGGCACCAACGACGTGAACAGCTCCAACAGGGGCATTTTCATCTTCGTCGAGAATTTCGGCGTGGTCAAGGTCGGTTGGGATGAGTTCGACCGCCTCGATTTCGAAGAAGCGTCAGCACCGGTCGAGTACAATCGTTTTGACGGCGGCAAGCTTCTCAAAGGAACCGTACACACCGATTCCGGAGAGTCGTATACGGGCCACATCAGGTGGGATGACGACGAGGAGTACACCTGGGAGGTCATCGATACCGAGTTCAGGGGCATAGAGATGGATATCGAGCTGGGAAATATCAGCTCTATCCGTCGCAAGGGATGCTGCTCGGCGATAATCACCCTGTGGGACGGGCACGAGTTCAAGGTCAAGGGCTCAAACGACGTCAACGATGACAACAAGGGGATATTCGTGATCCTCGACTCGGGCGAGGAGATCGAGATCGACTGGGACGATTTCGATTACGTAGAGTTCAAGTGATTATGAATTGATACGCGTTACAAGTGCGTACCATATCTCTTGACATAATCCGGAGCTTCCGATAGAGAATTGAGTCAGGATTCGAGTGGCACACTGTCGGAAGCTGAATGAAAGGCGGAGGATCCATGAGCAGAGCACGTTGCCTCACGGTCTTCGGATTGATTCTCATTATGTGCGCAATGAGTGTTCCCGGCCTCGCCCAGGGGAAGTCGGGTGGGGAACCGCCCGGCAAGCATATGATATCAACCAATCCCTTCCTCATTCTTTTCAGCTGGTGGAACGTCGAATATGAATACAAGCTGGCAAGTCACAGCACGATCGGAATCGCAGCGTCATACACTTCGTTTGAAGATGATGAAGATGAACTGGATGCGGCAAAATCGAAATATCTCAGCGGATACGCGCTCTACAGGTACTACCCGTCGGCCAAGGCTCATTCCGGATTCTACTTCGGGGGCAGGCTCGGGATAACCTCTGTTGAACTTGAATACCTGGATGGCGCTCCCACCGAGAAGGGCACCGCCTACGGTTTCGGCCTCGAAGTCGGCTACACATGGCTGCTCGGAGCTGAGCAACACTTCGTAATGAGCCTTGGCGTGGGCGCAACAAGGCTGTTCGGCGGCGACCTCGAGGACGATCAGGTCGCATTCCTGCCGATCATCCGTCTTGTAAATGTCGGTGTAGCGTTCTAGAAATATTCCGGTGTCGTCAGACCGGGAACACTTCGATCAGTGAAACTCACATCCCCGTGGGATAGTGCTGGATACCCTGAGTCCTGGTTCTTTAAGACATTATTCCTTGCCTCGGCGGCAGCGTCGGCAATTTGGTGTTGAAATAATTCCTGATAAAATCTATGGTGTATTTCTGCAGGTGCAGAAATACACTGAAACAGTCTTTGATCTACCTGCGGAAACATACCGCTTATCAAAGGCAGGAACATCATGAAGAAAAGCGTTCTGGACAAGGCTCGCAGGCTTTCGAGTCTCATTGGGAATACGCCGCTACTGGCTGTACAATACAGATACGAGGGAAAGATCCGGACAATATACGCCAAGGCCGAAAATCTCAATATGACGGGAAGCATCAAGGACCGGATGGCCTTTCACATCATCGAAAGCGGCTACCAGAGGGACAAACTCGGACCTGACTCACTGATCATTGAAGCCACGAGCGGCAACACCGGGATATCGTTCGCGGCGATCGGCAGGGCGCTCGGTCATCCCGTCACTATCTTCATGCCTGACTGGATGAGCAGGGAACGTATCAACATCATCCAGGCCCTGGGAGCGAAAATCGTGCTCATCTCGAAGGAGGACGGAGGATTTCTGGGTTCGATACAGCGCGCCGAGGACCTCGCAAAGGAAATAGACGGTGCATTTCTGCCCCGCCAGTTTTCCAATGAGGATAATGTGAAAGCACATTACTGCAACACCGGCCCGGAGATCTGGTGGCAGTTGAAATTCCGCTCTCTCTGCCCTGATGCATTCATCGCGGGCGTAGGAACTGGCGGAACGATAATGGGGACAGGACAGTTTCTCAGGGAGATGAATCCTGATATCAGGCTTCATCCGCTGGAACCCGCTAACTCGCCGACCCTCTCGACCGGCCATAAAATAGGGCAGCACAGGATCCAGGGAATATCCGATGAGTTCATCCCTTCTATACTCGACCTCGAGATCCTCGACAAGGTAATTGGAGTGGATGACGGCGACGCGATCATCATGGCGCAGAAGCTGGCAAGCAATCTGGGCCTCGGCGTCGGGATTTCGTCCGGGGCGAATTTTGTCGGTGCGATCAGGGTCCAGAACGAGCTTGGCGATGAATCCGTAGTAGTCACTGTCTTTCCTGACGACAACAAGAAATATCTCAGCACCGACCTGCTCAAGAAGGAACCGGTAAAGGCCGGCTTCCTTGCTCCCGAAGTCGAATTTCTGGGAGTTCGATCATTCAAACGCGTCTGCCATACCTGCTGCAATCCTGACGACTGCGTTGAGGCGGCAACGGCAGATCTGATCGAAGCAGAACCGATGCCTCATTGTCCGCGAAGGCTGTAATTCGATCTTTATTCGGCATTCGAGCTGTTGACTGACAACATGTCCTGCAATATCATCGTGTGTAATCATAGAACCGGGGAGTCCCACAACACACAATACCGGGACTGAGAACCTGGAGGAGATCCAGGGACCCGTAGAACCTGATCAGGCAGCACCTGCGGAGGGAGCTAATATGGACCAGGAGAAACTTCCCGAACTCGGCAAGATCCACCCCCAGTTCTTCGACCGCGTGATCTACCCCCGGCTCGGTGTTCCGGATGACAGTATCGTTATCGGTCCGCGCCACGGCGTCGATTATGGTGTGATCCGTGTCGGCGGCCAGGCGATCGCGATGTCGACCGACCCCTTCTTCATCGTCCCCTCCTTCGGCTTTGCCAGGGCCGCATGGTTCGGCTTTCACATCATCTTCTGCGATGTGGCGGTCTCGGGGCTTCCCCCGAAGCACCTCGCCATCGACCTGAACCTCCCGCCGGAGATGACCGAGGAGCAGATAGAAGAGATGTGGAACACCGTACACGAGGAATCGGTCAAGTACGGGATAAGCATCGTCACGGGCCATACCGCAAGATACACCGGCTGCAACTACCCCATGGTCGGCGGAGCGACAGCCTTGGCTATCGGCGACGAATCTGATCTCAGAGGACCCCACAAGGCGGTCGTCGGAGATAAAATCATCATCACGAAGGGTCCGGCGATCGAAGCCACCGGCCTGCTCGCCGTGCTCTTTCCCGACAGGTTCATAGCAGCCGGCGGTGAGGATTTTCAGAAAGAGGCCGCCGGAGTCTTCGACCAGATGTCGGTCCTCGACGAATGCGCCATCGCCAGGAGATTCCCCGGCGTACATGTCATGCACGACGCGACCGAGTGCGGGATCCTCGGCGGCCTGTACGAGATGGCCAGGGCAGGCTCCTACGGCCTGAGGATCGAGCGGGACCTGATACCGGTCCAGCCGGTGATACAGAAGACGGCGGACCTCTTCGATTTCGACATGTACAGCGCCATAAGCGAAGGTACCCTGCTGGCGGTCGTCGCGGCGGAAACGGCGGATGAGCTGGTGACTGCACTGGGCGAGAGCGGCATAGAGGGAGCCGTGTGCGGGGAGATCGTCCCCGAAAAGGACGGCCTCACGCTCGTCAGCGGCGGCGAAGAAGCAGCCCTGGAACACCCCGTGACAGATCCTTACTGGGTGCTCGCCGCGGAATTCTCAAAATGATCCGCAAGTACTAGAACTCGACACGGACCAGGGCTCCGAAGGTAAGAGCATCGAGGTCTTCCTCGTTGATATCCTCGAAAACATTCGAGCTCTGGAACCTGTACGACGTGAAACCGTCGAAATTAACCCCGATAAGTGTCAGATTGACGCCGGCCCGAAGACCATAGAACGGATTGTCGAACCAGTCGCCGTCGATGTAGCTCCCTCCTATTCCGGCAGAGAGATATATGAGCTTGCCAAGAAGCAGCCAGGCCTGTGGCTGAAACAACGTCTTGTTCAAGCCTCCGTAGTCGGGCACCCACTCGAGATCACCTTCGAGCCTTATCGACCCGAATACGTACTGGTATGACAACATGTAGCCGATCGCGTTGGAATCCCATTCAGGATGATCCTTTATGCTCCCCAGGGTCCTCAGATAATGGATCCCGCCGCCGATCCTGTGCTGGCACTCGGCGTCATCGGTCATTCCTCCTGCCATGAGCAGTACGGTGACCAGGATCGTCATGGATAAATACCTTTTCACGTTTGCGCCTCCTCAGATCACAGGAACCGATCAATAATCTATCCCAATTATATCGGCGATGGGATCTTCGCCTGTGAAACAACCTGCTGCAAATCGATCTATCATTATCTGATGACCATCGATCCCACCTGCCCCGCAATCTACAGCACAACAATAAATCGCGTCAATAACTCCCACTTTCTTCATGCCTCACCTGATGATCGCCGGGCAGAAATGTTCAATCACCAAGCGTCACATTCCGGTTATTGCATGTATCCTGAATGGTAACGTGTTTGTAACCATTATAATCTATTGACATTACTTCACTATTCTGGTATACTATTCCCACTCGCCAGTAACCGGGGCTCGTGCCCGATCCCATTCACCTTAATCCTGCGGAGGCTTTAAATGAATCGTCTTGCTACAGTTTTAATGCTGCTATTGCTCTTCACCGGGACAACCTATGCCGATGCCCCCCTGAACGGCGACTACCAGTCGACCGATCTCGGCGGGCCTCTCCTGCTGGGACGCTACACTGAAGGCTGGGCCAGCGGCGGCAGCGCACTGGCTCCGGGAACGACACTCAACGCCGAATCCTGGGACGGCGCAACACTGGGAACGCAGTGGAAATACTGGTGCTCGACTTCGGAGAGTGATGGAGTGCTGCTGACCGACAATGTCAACGCCAGCGGCAACGGAAACCGGACCTACATGAAGACATTCATCGGCGGGTACATCTGGCTCAGCGGATCCGGCCCGTGGGCGAACGGTGATTCCGAGTACCTCGGGACAATCGACTCCTACACCGAGTTCGAGACGATCACCTACACGAACTGGGTGCCTGTCGCCATGGTTACAAACGTTCAGGCGATCGCTTATTTCGACGCCTACCCGGGAAGCTGCATGAGCTTCTACATCGGCAACGGTACGCTCATCGCTTCGACCGACCTCGGCCAGGCGATACCGGCTGATTATCCCTCTCTTCTCGATCCGGGCTGTAACGCCACATACGTGGACGGCGCCGCCTGGGATTTCACTTCCATCACGCTGTCTATCGTTGACTGCGCGGTCGGTACGGAAGAGTCGAGTTGGGGAGAGATCAAGACTCTGCACGGGAACTGATCTGCACGACAGAATCCAATTCCCATCATATGGGCTCTTCACCTGAAGAGCCCTTTTTCTATGCTGTTATATGCCTGCGTATGCGACGAGATGCCCGCCCCACAGGACCTTCCGGTAGAGGGCATTGGCGAGGTTGTCAACGGAGCTCTTCCCGCCCCACTGCTTCGCCGGGGCAATTATCATAAGAGGGGAAAACCCTGCCGCCTCGAGAGTAGCTTTAAGCGTTCGCGATGTGAAGAACCAGAAGTGGTGGTCGGGCGAATAGTGCTTCCAGGGATTCTTCTTCAGCCCGAAGCGGCTCTGGAAGTTTTTTCCGCGGTTGGAAAGGCTGGCAAGGTTCGGGACTTCTATCCTGACCACTCCGCCGGGGCTCAGCAGCTCCGCGATCTTCTCGAGCGTGGTCCGCGGATCGCTGACATGCTCGAGGACGTGATTCATGATGATCGCGTCGAACGAATGCAGGGGCAGGTCAAGATCCTCGAGGACCCCCTGGTGTACGGTCAGCCCGAACTTCTCGCGTATGTGATGGACCATTACGGATGCTATCTCCGTCCCCTCCGCCTCCCATCCCCTCTCCACTGCGGCAAGAAGAAGTGTTCCCTCCCCACATCCGACATCGAGCAGCCGCCCCTTTCCTCCGACAACAGATTCGACCTCTGCGACCAGCTGGTCGAATATCACCATCCTGCGCTCCTGCTCCTCGAGCGACGCCCTGAAATAGTCGCTCCCGTATATTTCGGTATCGGCGCTTTCTATCTCGGGGTAATCCTCGGCGAACTGCAGGCCGCAGCGGGAGCACTGGACGATCCTTCCGCCGGCGGGCGCGATGAAGACCTGCCTCGTCGGGCTGTCCGGACAGTTCGGGCATTTCTGTTTGTGTTTCATCGTATATCAGGAATAAATGAAAACCGGGGAACAGGCAAGCAGACATTTGTATCTGCAGACATACCAACGCATAAAGAGAATTCGAGGGTTTACTGAAAAAGCGTCTCTTTATATTCCTTCCGACACCCTTTATACTCAGCGCGGATTCACATTCACCAGATATTTCCATTCCGGAAGGAGCCATTATGAGCACCGAGATTACAGTTCTTGATCTCGATACCGAGCAGTTCATAACTCAGAAAGTCGAAGAGATAAGATCTGCCGTCGGAGACGGCATGGCGATCAACGCTCTTTCAGGAGGTGTCGATTCGTCGGTCGTGACAATGCTCGGCCATCGAGCACTCGGCGACAGGCTCAGAACGGTCTTTGTTGAAAACGGGCTGATGCGCGAGGGCGAGCCGGAATGGGTGGTCGATCTCTTTTCCGGGCTTGGGGTCAAAGTCGAGCTGGAAGATGCGCGAAAAGAATTTTTCTCTGCACTCGATGGAATTACTGATCCGGAAGAAAAACGGGAAGGCATCTCGCAGACGTTTTACAAGGATGTGTTCGGACGCATGGTCAGGGAAAGCGGGGCGAAACATCTGCTCCAGGGCACGATCCTGACCGATATTGACGAGACGATTGCCGGCATCAAGCGCCAGCATAACGTCTTCGAGCAGCTCGGCATCGATACGCAGGAGGCGTTCGGTTACAAGATCATCGAGCCTCTCATCCAACTGCGCAAGGACGGCGTCCGCAAGGTAGGCGAGGCACTCGGCCTTCCGGGAGAGATCTTCAACCGTATCCCGTTCCCGGGACCTGCGCTCGCCGCGCGGGTGATCGGAGCGGTCACGCCGGAACGCATCGAACTGGTCCGCAAGGCAACCACGATAGTCGAACACCTGCTGAAGGACACAAAGGCCTTCCAGTATATGGCCATTCTTCACGAGGACCGCGTCACCGGCATGCGTGACAGGAAGCGTGATTTCGGTCTCCAGATCGAGGTCCGGTGCTGGGACAGCGTCGATGCACGGATCGCGTCTCCAACGAGACTTCCTTTTGATATGCTCGAAAAGCTCGCCGATGAGATTATTCGAAACGTTCCGGGCGTAGTGAGCGTTACATACAACATCGCAACGAAACCGCCCTCGACGATCGAAGTGGTGTAAACACGGGTTATTCCCTGAAAGGGGAATGTTATGAGCGAACTCATCCAGGACAGCCGAAAGCGCAAGGACCTGCTGAAGCACATGATCAAACAGCTTCATTCCGGTGAGGCACCCGAAGCGGTGCAGCCCCGGTTGATCAGCCTGCTGGGAAAGGTCCCTTACGACGAGGTCGTGGAGGTCGAGCAGGAGCTCATCGCCGAAGGAATGGCAACCGAAGAGATCCTGAAGCTCTGCGATATCCATACGCAGGCCCTCCAGGGAGCGCTGGATTCCGGTGAAGTAGCGGTGCTTCCGGAGGGGCATCCCGCCCGTGTCATGCGCGAGGAAAATCAGGCCCTCGGCTGGGAACTAGCAGGCCTTGAGAAGATTTTCGCCCAGTTATCGGAGATGCCGGATGACGAGGATACCGGTGATCTGATGAACGATATCCGCGGTCATTTCAACGCGCTGATGGACGTGGAAAAGCACTACCTCCGCAAGGAGAACCTGCTCTTCCCCTTCCTCGAGAAGCACGGCATCACGGGCCCCCCCACCGTCATGTGGGGGAAACACGACGAAACGCGCGAGATGCTCGGCGCTGCCATCGAATCGCTCAAGACAGCCGGGAAGGTCACTGTGGGCGAAGCACGCGGCATCTTCGACCTCGTCCTTAGCCCGGCCATGGAGGCGGTCTCAGGGATGATAGACAAGGAGGAGCAGATCCTTTTGCCGATGTCCCTTGATACCCTGACCGAGGAAGAGTGGTATGGAGTGGCCGAAGGCAGCGATGAATACGGTTACTGCCTGACGGCGCCGGACAAGGCCTGGAGACCGGAGGGAATGCAGCCCCCGGACGCCGACGGAAGAGAGGGCGGCAGGATCAACCTGCCCACCGGCAGCTTCACCTCTTCTCAGCTCGAGGCGATCCTGAACTCGATCCCTTTCGACGTTACCTTCGTCGATGCCGACGATACGGTGCGTTACTTCAGCCACGGCCGTGAGCGGATCTTCGCCCGCTCAAAGGCGATCATCGGGCGCAAGGTCCAGTTCTGCCACCCGCCGAGCAGCGTCGACACTGTACAGAAGATCCTCGACGACTTCCACAGCGGCCGGCAGGACCACGCCCAGTTCTGGATCGAGATGGGCGGCAAATTTATCTGTATCGAGTATTTCGCCATGCGCTCGGCCGACGGCGAATTCATCGGTACGCTCGAGGTAAGCCAGGACCTGACCGCAAAGCGTGCCCTCGAAGGGCAGCAGCGGCTGTTGAATTACGTTGGAGGAAAGACAGAAGAATAAGGAGGACTCGATGGTATCACGACCTGACTGGCTCGATTCTGTATCGGTGAAGGGTGAACTCGATGCCCGGGAGATGATAGCAAAGGGCGGGCATCCCCTGCCCGAGGTTATGGCCGCCCTGAAGGGACTGCAGCCGGGAGAGGGGTACGCCCTGGTGGCTCCTTTCGCCCCTGCGCCTATGATAGACCAAGCCCGCGACCTCGGGTACGAGGCGTGGACAGAGAAGCGGGGAACGGCGGATTTCCTGACGACGTTCTACAAGCCCTGAGGCATAAGATCGAGCCTGGTCCACACAACTACACGTAAAATGAGCAGGCTATTCTGCAGGATGTCTGGCCACACTCCATCCAAACCCCATCCATCCTGCTCCCAGTATCGTGTTCGCCGCTGCCGCACCCCAGAGGCCCATGAGCGGGGGAAGTAAAACCGCCAGGATAAATCCCGCGATAACGGATACTGCCGTCCAGCGAGGCAGGATTCCCGCACGCAACGTCACAGCAGCGAAGGCGAGCCATCCCAGCATCGACAGCCCGAGTGCGGCTATCGTTCCGGCGTCGAACAGAGCGGATTCATCCAGCGCCTCGAGTGCTTCCGGTGCCGATTGCGATATCTCATGAACGGTGAATACCGATGTCCACTCGTTCGCAAAAAGCGCTGCCATCCCGATG
>SDBS01000889.1_pt1 | contig 29901 bp, 25 predicted proteins | sample 2277091 | NCBI WGS metagenome assembly SDBS01 (sample SAMN10404972, study PRJNA504765) | marine sediment metagenome | isolation source: marine sediment core GS10_PC15, 163 cmbsf | place: Arctic Ocean: Southern Knipovich Ridge | collected 2010 | reverse complement strand
AGTCGAGACTAAGCCGGAAGCAGTCGTCAAAAACCGGACGGGCGCACACTGGGAGGAATTCCTCCCCCACCTGCGGAGTATCAACACGAGCATCGGTGCCTTCGCCGCAGAGGCCCGGGAGGTTCGCCTGGAAGATGACAGACTCACCCTCATCTTCCCTCCCGAATTCGACTTTCATCAGCAGCAGCTCCGTAAAATGGAGAACGTGCGCATCATAGAGCACGCGGCCGCCGGTTTCTACTCAAGACCGATCACATTCGAAGCGCTCGTCGAAGATGCTTCGGAAGGCGTGTCGGATAAACCGTTGGATACTCGGGCGGAAAAGCCTAACGCGGGCTTCGACATGGAGGGCCTTCCAGCGAAGGAACGACGAGCCGTTCAGAAGACGATCGAGGTCTTCAACGCCCGGGTGATCAGGATAGACAAGGATCGTGGAGGAGAGTCATAGGAATTTTGGGAGGAACGAACATGGCGCCCGATGAAGGTACCGGCGGATTCATGGCCCAGGCCCAGCGACTCCAGGCGAAGATAGCCGAGATTCAGCAGAAGCTGAGAGAAACGGTTGTCGAGGGTCGGGCCGGGGGTGGCTTGGTCATGGCCAAGATGAACGGTCACCACGATGTGATCCGTGTGATTATCGAGACCGGGGCCGTGGATCCGGATGACTATGAACTCTTGGAGGACCTGATCGTTGCCGCCATCGCCGACGCCCGGGTCAAGGCCGACGAGATGATTCGGGGTGAGATTGCCAGGGTGGCCCAGGAGGTGGGGATACCGCCGGCGATCGCCGAGCAGATGATGGGCGGCGGTCTCTAACGGCGCAAATCACACCCCGCAAGCCCCCTCTTGGACTATTCACCAAATCTGGACTATACTACCTGTAGAATGACACTGGAGCGGGACATGAACGGTGAGCAAGAGATACCCGTCGATGTAGCCGGCATCGCCTTCGATCCCAAGAAGAAGTCGCCGGTGGTAATCCTGCGTGATGCCGAGGCCGAACGGGTTTTACCGATCTGGGTGGGTTCCTTCGAGGCCAACGCCATCATCGCGGAGAAGGAAAAAGTCAAGTCCCCGCGCCCGATGACCCACGATCTTCTCAAGCGGGTCGTGCTGACCCTGGGCGCCAGCGTGGACCGCTTGGTCATCACCGAGATCCGGGACAACACCTTCTACGCCGAGCTACACCTCGTGTTCGGGGAGGACGAGATCCTCTTAGACTGCCGCCCCTCCGACGGCATCGCCCTGGCCCTGCGCTTCAACGCGCCGATCTTCGTGGCCGAATCCGTGCTCGCCTTTGAGGAATCAAAACAGCAGGACACCATCCTCAACTCCGAGGACATCTCCCGCTTCCTCGACGGCCTGACCCCCGACGACTTCGAGAAACGCTGAATCCACTATACTTGCATGCTGTAAGGAGAACCGATAGGGTTCTCCTCTTTTATATCCTTTGGAGTGGTGATCAACACCTCGTCACAGCTCGGTTTAGGGGCATACGCCGTTACCAACTCAGCGTATTTAGATCGTCTTGATTGCTCACGCGGAATGGCCACTCGCGGAAGAGCGGTGGATGTTAACGTTGAATCAATCGTGGTGCATCTTTTCCGCTGTTTGGGAAAGATCCCGGTTGAGGTGGGCTTTCCTGCGGCGAAGCGGTCGGCAAGAGTCGGTCATTCCGCCCTACAGGTTAACACGCACATCTTCGCCTTCGTAGGGCAGCCCCTTTGCGGACCGCAGCATCAACCAGAAAAGGCGGTCCACACCGCCCGCCAACACCGTGCGTTGGATCGTAGCCCTGCTATGAGAGTTTTTTATTTGTTTGAATACATTTACCGTGAGCTATGTGTAATCATATAGTTCCCGCTAGTCGCTTCAGTGATACACTAAAACAAGGGTTTTTGCCAGAGGCATAGCTCGCTTCGCTCGGTTCAACCCCTTGTTTCAATGTAGGAGCGGCTCTTTGTGGCCGCCCGCGAGAGGATCAGGAGACCCCCCCAACGACGCATAACGAACTTAGGGGCCGACCTTCTAGTCGGCCCGCATCAACATCCAGAGTCTGGACCAAACGGTGGGTTAAAACGTAACTTTCGCTTGTTCATCCGCGAGGGTTTGTATCGCTTCAACTGACGAAGCAATCCAAACAAATTGAATTACCCACAGGAAACACTTCACGTTAGTCAGAAACGGGCAGAAAATCCGTTGTCGAAGTCAGGCGCCGCTCCGGTTCCTTTTTCGCCTTAACCATCAATCCTCCCGTGGGGTTTTTCGCCTTATTTTGAGGGGTATTTATGTATACCCGCCTGGTATTCGCGCCTCTCGGGGCATTCCAGGGCGTCAACCCGTTTCCTCGACGAGGGCGACCGACCCGCTATCCTTGACCCCTGGTACTGTTAGTCTCCGGTGTCTTCGGCTTCGCCGATGAGAATTTTAGCGGCAGCGAAGGATTCCTCGGCAGCGGCAAGGGCGGCCTTGTAATCGGCCTCGGCAGCCGTGTAATCGGCGTTGGCCTCGGCGGCTTCGAGAAGGAGGGCTTCGCCGCCCGGAAAATCATTAGCCTCAAAGAGAGCATCAATCCGGTCGGCGTTGGCCTTAACTGCCAGCCATTCAATACCAGCGGCGTCAAGGGCAGCTTCGCGGGCGTGCTCATAGTCGAATTCGGCGACGTACAAGGCGTTCTCATAGTCCGCTTCGGCGGCGTCAAGGGCGTCAACGCGGGCGGCGTCAAGGGCGGCTTCGTCAGCGGCGTTATCGCATGAAACGACAACGGCAACCAGGGCCAGGACCAGGGCCAATGCGAGAATCTTCATGTTCGGTTCTCCTCTTCGTTTTGTGGTGTGGACTTCGCCGCTATCTTAAAGGCGGCTTTAATTAAGCTGGGGATGCTACCAGAGCGGCGAGTTTACCCTGGACGTTCCGCTCCCGGTCCCTATATAAAAACAAGGTATTACTTCAACATCTTAATAATCTCCGGGATGACCTCGTGGAGGTCGCCCACGATGCCGAAGTCGGCGTAGGTGAAAATCGGGGCGCGCGGGTCCTTGTTGATGGCCACGATGTACTCACTGGTCTTCATCCCGGCCAGATGCTGGACCGACCCGGAGATGCCGCAGGCGACGTAGAGCCTGGGCCGGACGGTACGGCCGGTCTGGCCGACCTGGTGGGGGTAGAGTATCCAGCCGGCGTCCACGGCGGCGCGGCTGGCCCCGACGGCGGCGCCCAGAGCCTCGGCCAGCTTGTAGATTATTTTGAAATTCTCAGGCTTACCCACCCCGCGCCCCCCAGAGACGATGATCCTGGCGTCGGCGATGTTTACCTCGGGTTCCGCGGCGATGAACCGCTTGAGGACCGCCTTGAGTTCATCCTTAGAGAGAGCGACCGTATCGCGGACAAGCTGCCCCTCATGCTCGGGGATGGGCATGGGCGTGAAGACCTTGGGACGGACGGTGGCCATCTGGGGGCGGTGGTTGGGGGTGATGATCGTGGCCATGATGTTGCCGCCGAAGGCTGGACGTGTCTGGAGGAGCCGTCGGTTTTCCCGGTCAATGGAGAGGCCGGTACAGTCGGCGGTCAGACCGGTGCGGAGGCGGGTTGCCAGCGCCCCGGCCCAGTCGCGACCGTTAACGGTTGCTCCGAATAGGATGATCTCGGGACGATGACGCTCAACCAACTGGGCCGCCGCCTCGACAAACGAGTCGTTGAAGTAGCGCCCGAGAAGGGCGTGCTCAACGAGGTGAACCACGTCGGCGCCGTGGGTGAAGAGTTTAGAAACCAGACGTTCAACGTCGTCACCCAAGAGAAGGGCGGAAAGGTGAACGTTTAGTTCGCCGGCCAATTCCCGGCCTTTCCCGAGGAGTTCAAGACTCACCGGGGCGATTCCCTTAGACTGGAGTTCCACCGCCACCCAGACCCCGCGGTAGTCGTCCAGATTTACCCCGGTGGTGACCTCGGGGCGGTCGAGGATGATGGCCTCGACGGGGCAGCCCTCGATGCAGGCGCCGCAGTCGGTGCAACGCTCGTTTACCCTGGCCAACCCCTCGACCATCTCCAAGGCGCCGAAGGGACAATCTTTCAGACACTCGGCGCATCCGATGCAGAGCCTCTCGGAGATACGTAGGAAAGGCATCAATGTTCCTTAAGGATGCAGTTGTCCGCCATCCATTTTACGAAAAGGGCGGCCGCTTCTCGGGCCGGAGCCTCCGTCTTCTCACCACTCGATGACTGAGAAGTAGGGGTGAACACATTGATCACCTGGGTGGGCGAGCCGGCCAGCCCCACATCCTCTTCGCTCACACCCAACTGGTCCGCCCCCCATACCGGAATCTCAACGGTCTTTGCGCGCCGGAGCCCCCGCAGACTGGGTAACCGCGGTTCGTTGATGTCCTTCACAACGGTGATGACGGCCGGCAGTCTCGCCTCGAGAACCTCCCGCCCATCCTCCAAGAGCCTCTCAACCTCGATCGCACCCTTTCTGGGCTTGCCGATCCTATAGATGTAAGTGAGCTGGGTCCAGCCGAGACGTCGTGATATACCGGGGCCGACCTGCCCCGTGTCGCCGTCAATGGCCTGCATACCGGCGAAGACCAGGATTACCTCCGGCTCGAGCTTCCCGACGGCCTTGGCCAGGACATAGCTGGTGGCCAGGGTGTCAGCGCCGGAGAAGGCGGGGTCGGAGAGGAGCACCACGTCGTTCACACCCATGGCGATGGCGTCGCGGAGCACCGCTTCGGCCTGGGGCGGCCCCATGGTAATGGCGGTGACCCTTCCCCCGTATGCGTCGCGGAGATGTAACGCCGCCTCCAGTGCGTAGAGATCAAAGGGATTGGTGATACTAGGCACCCCTTCACGGATGAGGGTGCCCCGCTTCGGGTCAATTCTGACCGTGCTAACGTCGGGTACCTGTTTAATGCAAACGACGTAATGCATGTAACTCGTTCTCTTTCATGGTTCTATCTCCGGCGGAGGATTATATCAGCGCCCCAGGACCGGGTCAAGCGCGGCCTTACAAGTACTGGCATCGTTCTTGCTTATAAGGATAGATGACGGTCGAATATCTGTTTATTTGCCACTCTTCTCCACGACATAGGCACATTATACCCCACCGCTACGGCTTGACCCGTTCCCGTCCAAGACGTATAATCTCAATCAAAAGTGGAGGGGGATCCCCCCACTGTAAACGCAACTCCACCACTCTCGTTATGGCTCGAATAATCATAAGCCTCGTGTGCATTCTCGTCCCCGTTGGTCTCGCCGAAGTTGACGGCGATATCACCCTGGCGGACCGGCCCGTGGAAATCGTGGAGGTAGAATATCCCGGCTCTGAATTCATTGCCGAAACCACATACAAAATCGGCGTAGACGACCTCCTCAACATCGTTGTCATCGGTCATTCGGAGCTCACCGATACCTACCACGTGGATCCCGAAGGATACCTAAACCTCCCCTATCTGGAGGACTTTGTGGCCGTCGGGCACACTCCCCACGAGCTCCGCAAGAGGCTGATCGAAGCCTGGTCTCCCTATCTAGGTCGTCCCCAGGTCGGTCTCGAGGTTCTCGAGTACAACAGTTGCAGGGTATACGTGCTGGGTGAGGTGAAAAACCCCGGCCGTTACAACTACCGGGTGCGGATGAGCCTGATCGAAGCCCTGGCCGAGGCCGGCGGGTTCTGGGGTAACCCCGTTGAGAGCGAAGTCGCCATCATCCGTGTCCTGCCGAACGTAACCCGGCTCTACCTCGTAGACGTGCGGGACATCTTCGAGGTAGGCAAGGCCGCTCTCGACGTCCCTCTGGCCTCCGGTGACATAGTTTACGTACCGCAAACCTTCATCGGCGACTGGAACGAGTTCCTCCAGAATATTTCTCCCTCGCTCCGCGCCGTCTTCGACGCCAATCGTCTCTATAACCTGAACTGGTAGAGTGGAACTCCAGACCAATCCAAGCCGTGGCACACCAAGAATCACCGAGTATATCCTCGTTCTGCGCAAGCGGAAGTGGATAATAATCTTCGCCATCCTCTTCTCGCTCACCATCACCGCCTACCAATCCTACACTACGCCACCGAACTACATAGCGACCACATCCCTTGTTCTCGAGTCCTCGGGCCGTGAGACCGCCATCCTGCCCGGGTTCTACACCAGCTATCAGCCGTACCGATTGGAGACGGAACTTCAGATAGTCTCAAGCCGCTCGATTTCCCTGGGTGTCGTCGAGTGGTTGGACCTCGCCTTCCACGTCGTATCAAAACTTCCCGCAGACGTGTACTTCGAGGACCCCTTCGTGGAAATCGGTTTCCAAGCGGGACAATACCGCATTGTCGAGGGCGAACCAGGCTTCAGGTTAATAAATAATTCTCGGGAAATCGTCGGCGGGGGGACCTACGACGAACCCTTCGTCTCCGATGACGGACTTTTGGGCTTTACCCTAATTGACCCCGATCCCCACCCAACACGAGTCATTAGACTACGGGTCACCAGCCCCGTCGTCGAAGCCGAGAGGATACGAAGGGCGACGACGGTGAAGCAGGCAAAAGACAGCAACTCATTCACCATCAGCGTCTCACACACAAACCGGAATATGGCTGCCAAGCTGGCGAACGCGGTCGCCGAGGTTTACGTGGAGGAAAATCTGCGCTGGAAGCAGGAACGCGCCCGTAAGGCCCGGGAGTTTATCGGACAACAGATCGAGGTCGCCGAGGTCAAGCTGCGGCTAACCGAAGATTTACTGCGGGAGTACAAGGAAGAGTTGGGCATAGTGTCATTTTCCGATGAAGCTAGGGCACTCGTTAACCGGCTTAATAAGGACGAAGAGGGAAAGGCCACCCTGGAAAGGGAGCTCGTCGAGCTGGAAGAGCATAAGAGGACCATTGAGGCCACATTAAACAGTGATGACATTGACCTGGAGATCCTCACCGCCATCAGCTCATGGCCCAGTTTTCAAACGAACCTTCTCTTGAAACAATTAATTAACGAATCGGTGACGCTAAAAGTGGAGAGACTGCAGTTAGACCATACCTCCGGCCCGTTGAATCCCAGGCTTTCCGAGATAGACAGCGAATTGAAAACCTTAAAAGATGACATCGAAGAGAGTCTCAGGAACACCGTTTCCCACGGTACCCTCGCCATCTCGATAGAGGGGGCTCAAGTAAAAGTCAACGAGGCCGATCGCGCCCTCGGCGTACTAACCAATGAATTAAGTACACTGCCTCAACGGGAGATGGAGCTCGCCCTCCGGGAACGCAAGAGCGAAGTCGCCGCGAAAATCCACGGCCTTCTTCTCGAGCGTTACGAGGAGGCACGCATCAACGAGAGTAAGGAAACGAGCGACGTCCGCATCATCGATCGTGCGATAAAACCTACAACACCCGTAAGTCCCAACCACGCCTCGGATCTTCTTCTCGGTTTTCTAATTGGACTGGTTATCGGTATCGGATTGGCAATGATCGTCGAGATCAATGATACGACTGTTAAATCGGCCGACGAGATCACCAACCTAACGGGACTCACCTCGATGGGCGTAATCCCAAAAGCAACCGAGGAATTTGAAGCGCTGGGCGAGGAGCGGCTGGTCGTCTTGGAAAGTCCCCGATCACCAATCGCCGAAACTTACCGAATCTTACGGACGAACATACAGTACTTTGGCATAGACAAGGAATTACGCGCACTCTCTATCACAAGTCCATGCAAGGGTGAGGGTAAAACGACGACTACCGCCAACCTCGGGGTAACCATCGCCCAACAGGGCTACAAAACTCTCCTCGTGGATACCGACCTCCGCAAGGCGAAGATGCATCTTCTATTCTCCATTCCCAGCACACCAGGCTTTACTGAACTCATCCTCGGTGACAGAACCGACGAGGATGTCATCCGCTCTACTCAGGTTGAGAACCTCTTCATACTGCCATCAGGACATCCGCCGCCGAACCCCTCCGAGCTTCTCTCCAGCCAACGAACCAGGGAGATCATCGGTCGGTTCCGCAAGGAATACGAGAGGATCATCTTCGACACACCCCCCGTTCTAGCGGTAACCGATCCAGCGATTCTGGGATCCCTGGCCGATGGAACCATCCTGGTAATCGAAGCCGAGAACACCGAGGCCGAGGCCGTAAGGGAAGCCGTGAACCTGCTTAAAACCGCGCGGGCGCAGATACTCGGTTTCGTTTTAAACAAGGTGGACATAACCCGAACCTACAAATCCCACCGGTATTACCACTACTACGAATACGATAGCGGGTCGCGGCGGTCCAAAGGTTCGATTTGGAAACGTTTCCGGGGCAAAAAGTAACCCTATTCAACGCATTGACGAGCCAAGATCCGACCGATCTGGTTCGTTACATGAAAAACCAACCCGACCCTCTGGCGTTACTGAGTGAGGAGCGGCTCGAACCCCTGACTGATTGGAAGTTGAACCGGCGGGGTTTGGCACGGGGCTTGCAAAGCCACATATGTGAGGTTCTGAAAGAAAAGAGGCGCCGAGCGGCCTGCTGGGAGCTTATCCAAACCGCACCGCTTTTAGACCTGCTCGATGCCGCGGCGGCCCTCCAACTGCTGGCACTAAAAGGGCTGGACTACCGGGCACGCCTGTATCCGCCGGCAACCAGACCGGCCCATGACATAGACCTCTACCTCGAGCGGCGCAAGATTGGACGGTTCGCCGAGATAGCTGAAAAGCTTGACTGGCGGTTAATCACCCGAGGTGCCTTTGGAAGGCGGCTCTGGAGTCAATGGAACCACCTGGTATGGATGAAAGAGCAATCCCTCCTCGAGGTCCACTACGCACTCACCGCCCCTGGAAGGTGTAACGCAGCTTTTAAATTTGGCGAAAAACCAATCCCCCTGGACCTGCACGGGGTCACGCTCTGGGTTCCACAGAAGGAGGACGCGGCGCTCTTCGCGTTAGTCCACTTATGCGGGAACCACATCTTCGATCCACACCTCCTATCGGTCTACGACATCTGGCTGTTGAGTCCCGGCCTGGATTGGGGTAAACTCTACACTCTGGCACGTCGGGCGGGATTGGAGCGGACGGTATCCTTCGCTCTGGCCTACCTGCGAAACTACCCAACGTTAAAAAAACGTCTCCCCCCCGGCGAGCCGCTCAAGCCGGATCGGATCGGGAGTGGATTTCTGAGGCAGAAACCGAGAAGGGTGCAGATACGTTCACGATTGCTGGGGCTCTACCTCATAGACCCGCCGATCCGTGCGCTGACCTACGTCCTCGACCATATATTGAACCCGCTCTGATGATGAAAACCTACGACCCCGACGCGATCCCCGTAAAGGCGGGACATATCCCCTCCCAGGAGGTCGAGGGCGAAATCTTCGCCATCACCCCCGACGACGGCGTACTTCACAATTTCAACGAGGTCGGGAGCCTCATCTGGAATCTGATTGACGGCAGGCGCCCCCTCTCGGTAATTGAAAAGAGTATTTTGAAGGAGTACGAGATTGACAGTGAATCGGTGCGCCGGGACTTAAGCCAGTTTATGAAAACATTGATTAAGCGCGGTTTGATCGAACTCGTCCCATAATCGAGCAAGTATGAGCGATAGTATTCAAACGATGGATCTGTTCAGTCTACTAAGGGAGAAGGCGATTCAGCGCCATCAGCTGTTGATGACCACTTTGGAATTGACCTACCGATGCAATCTGAAGTGTGTCCACTGTTACCTCACCCCGAACGATCCCTATCGGAAAGAAATGCCCACGGATGAGTGGATACGAGCCATCCGGGAGATGACGGAACTGGGGGCGATGTACATCGTTATCACTGGCGGTGAGCCGACCCTTTATCCCGGCTTCTGGGACATCCTCGAGGAGCTAAAACGGCAGAATATCCTAATCCGCCTCTTCACCAACGCCACCACCCTCGATGAGGAAGACATTGACAGATTGATCCTCTGCGGCGTTCGTTACGTTGATGTGTCCCTCTACGGGTCGGATGCCGCAACGCACGAGGCCGTTACGGGAGTCCCCGGAAGCTTCGACCGTACAGTCACGACCATCAAGCGCCTGAAGGCGGCGGGTGTGCACCTGAATCTCAAGGCCAGCATATTAAGATCCAATCATCAGGATATAAACAGACTATACCGTTTAATGCGCTCTCTGGGCGGATTGCCGCTTCTTACTCCCAACGTAACCCCGGACAACGAGGGAGGCTTGGATCCTGTATCGGTAAGCGTGGGCGAGGAGGAGATCTGTTATCTACTTGAACATTTCTACCAAGATTATTCCAAGATATCGCGACCCGTTGATCCGATGCCGATGGCGATGCGCTGCTCAGCCGGTTTCGCCACTCTAACGGTTGCGCCGAACGGCGAGGTCATTCCGTGCGTTCAACTGCGCGTGTCCATGGGAAACGTGCAGAGGAATTCCCTCCGTCGGATCTGGCACCACTCACCGGTCCAGTACTACGTGAAGAGCCTCACCAACGTACCCTCATCCGACTGCGCCAACTGCGAACTCGAAGGTTTCTGTATACGTTGTCCGGGCTTGGCCCAGATTGAGACGGGAAGCATCTGGAGCCGCTCGCCGAACGCGTGCCGGTACGCTGCATATATCCAAACCGCACTCGAGCGTCAGAACAAGCATGAAGGAGTATCCGATGTCAAAGAAGTACGAACCACCACAGGTAACCAGTGAAAAGATATTTCGTGAGGCCTCAATAAAATGCGACTTTGGGCCTCCCTTCAACGTTGACGTCGTGCCAGAATGTGAGAAGGTCATCGTTGAATGGTGTGGACCCGCAATGTACGTTTTATGCGTTCCCCCTCCACTCACCAAGGACTCTTAGAAATTACACTCACCATTTTCCACAGGGATACCTATCATACTGAAGGGCCGCCTCCAGAAGGGCCTTCTTCACCAAATTGAAAACAAGCGTCCTGAAAAAGATTAAAAAGCCTCCGGCCGATCTGCTAAAAGCTACGTTAGAGTATTCCGGCTCGAGGTGGGTGAAGAGCCGTGGCGGATGCCACGGTGAATTGATACCGGACGGAGCTGAGATTCTGTTGGAGCCATTCGGGGCCGACCCGCCGCGGATCGGCGAGATAGCGGCCTACCTCAACCCCGACGGCCTCGAGGTCGTCCACCGCCTCTGCCACCTAGACGCCAACGGTTGGTGGGGGAACGCGGACCGAGTGCTGGCGATGGAGCGAACCGGCGCGCTGATCGGCCGCGTCACGGCCTGCCGCTATAATGACTCAACCCGCCGCTTGAGACCATTATCCGGACGGGCCCGGCTGGCTTGGCTGATTCACCGGCTCTACCACCGAACCCACGGTCGGTGGGGGAACCTGGGGCGGGGAACCCTGTGGTTCGTCCAACGGCTGAAAGAACGACTCTACCCAACGAAGTGAGGACATGAGCATCACCGAGCTCTTGCAGAAACTAAAAGAGGGACCGGCGGTTTTCGGTGTCATCGGTCTGGGGTACGTGGGGCTGCCCCTCGCCCTCGAATTCACCGAATCGGGCATCCCCGTTCTTGGTTTTGACATTGATCGGGTGAAGGTCGAGCTGTTAAACTGGGGTGAAACGTACATCAAACAGATACCGGCCGGGCGAATTAAGGGATATGTTGACGGGGGGCTCCTCCGGGCGACGTCAGACCTCGACCTGCTGAAAGAGGTGGACGTAATCGCCATCTGCGTGCCGACGCCCCTGGACGAACATCGTCAGCCCGACCTGAGCTTCATCGAGGATACCTGCAAAGAAATCGCCAAGAGATTGAAGGAGGGCCAGGTGGTGATCCTCGAGTCCACCACCTTCCCCGGCACCACCCGGGAGGTCGTCCTGCCGATCCTCGAAAAGGGCTCCGGTCTCAAAGGAGGCTCCGATTTCTTCGTCGCCTTCTCGCCGGAGCGTGAAGATCCGGGCAACGAGGAGTATCGGACCCGGACTATCCCCAAGGTCATCGGCGCGCTGACGCCGAATGGGCTGGAGCTGATCGAGGGTTTCTATGATCGGGTATTTGACCAAACCGTGCCGGTCTCCAGCCTGGAGGTCGCTGAGCTGACCAAGATATTCGAGAACACCTTCCGGGCGGTTAACATCGCCCTGGTCAACGAACTCAAGGTGTTAGCGCTGCGCATGGGGCTGAACCTGCACGAGGTGATAGACGCCGCGAGCACAAAACCCTTCGGCTTCATGCCCTTCCGACCGGGGCCGGGTCTCGGAGGGCACTGCATCCCAATTGACCCCTTCTACCTCACCTGGAAGGCCCACGAGTACGAATTCAGCACCCGCTTCATCGAGCTTGCCGGCGAGATAAACACTGCCATGCCCCGCTTCGTGGTCGAGCGCACCGCCGAGGCCCTCAACCACATAGGGAAGCCGACCAAGGGCTCCAGAATCCTGATTCTGGGCATATCCTACAAACCGGACATAGACGATATGCGGGAGAGCCCGGCCGTACCTATCATGGAAGGGCTCCTGGCGCGGGGGGCGCTGGTGGAGTACCACGACCCCCACATCCCGAAGATGCCGTCCACCCGCCAGACCGACCTCCGTCTGGAGAGCATCCTCCTCCGGGACTACTCGGAGCTGGAGAACTACGACGTGGTGATCATCGTGACCAACCATTCGACCTACGACTACGACGAGGTGGTCCGCCGGGCGCCTCTGGTGATCGACACCCGGAACGCCACGGCGGGTGTTCAACAGGGAGGGAACGTGTGGCTGGCCTGAAGTTGTTTCACCTCCTTCCACCGGCGAGAAGGGCGGTCTTGCGGGCGGGACCGCCTTCTTGTATTATGAATGAAAATAGTATCAGTATCAGTCGCCACTCACCGCTGCATTAAACTATGGAAATACTTGCGGTTATTCCCGCTCGGGGCGGATCCAAGAATCTGCCACGGAAGAACCTGGCACCTCTGGGTGGAAGGCCGCTCCTATCCTATACGGCCGACTGCGTGCTGGGATCCGTTCACTCAATCCGGGCCGTACTGTCCACCGACGACGACGAGATAGCGACCCTCGGCCATCGTATGGGTCTGGAGGTTCCCTTCCGCCGTCCCGCCGAGCTGGCGGGCGACACCACCACTGCCGTGGAGGTACTCCAGTACACCGTGGCCAGGCTGCACTCCGAGGAAGGGTACGCCCCGGAATGGGTGGTCCTGTTACAACCGACCTCGCCCCTTCGGACCAGCGTTCGCCTGGACGCCGCGCTGGAGCTGCTCCGGTCTGGGGGATACGATTCGCTGATCTCCCTCACCCCGATGCGGCAGAGCCCGGTCTGGGCCTATCGCATCTCGGACGGGCTGGCCATGCCCCTCGAATCGAAAAGACCGGACCGCCGTCAGGAGCTACCCAGGCTCTACTACCCCAACGGGGCGATCTACATAACGTCGCCCATCCTCCTTTCGACGGATCGTCTCCTCGGCGACCGCTGCGCAGCCTTCGTGATGGAACCCTGGGAATCGGTGGACGTTGACGACGCCTGGGACCTGACCGTGGCCGAGGCCGGTCTGATACGCGGCGGGAGGGACGACCGAAGATCGAAATGGTAATCAGGCCATTCAGGGTAGGCGACCGTCTCCTGGCGCCGGGCGAGCCGGTCTACATCATCGCCGAGGGCGGCGTGAACCACGACGGTGATCCGAAAATAGCCCTGGCGCTCGTGACAGCCGCGAAGGAATGCAGCGCCGACGCGGTCAAGTTCCAGCTCTTCACGCCCGAGAACCTGGTCGCCGCCGGTGCGCCCACCGCGCGTTATCAAAGGGATAACACCGGCGAGTCCGATCAACTGGCGATGCTCATACATCTGAGGCTTGCCGAAGGGGATTTTGATCAGATCAAGGAGCGCTGCGACGAAGTGGGCATCGACTTTATCCTTTCGGCTTTCTCAGCCGAAGACGTGAGAACCGTCGCGAGGCTGGGCGTGCGGATTCTAAAGATAGGCTCGGGGGAGCTGACCGATCCCTTCGTGCTCGACGCAGCGCGGGAGACCGGCCTGCCGCTCATGGTCTCCACCGGGATGGCTGGATTGGAGGATGTGGCCTGGGCCGTGGACCGCCTGGATGACGCCGAACTCTGCCTTCTCCAGTGCACCAGCGCGTACCCGGCGCCCGCGACGGAACTCAATCTGCGCTCCATCGCCACGCTGCGCGAACGCTTCAACCGTCCCGTCGGTTTCTCCGACCACAGCCTGGGTGCGGAAGCCTCGTGTCTGGCCGTTGCCCTCGGCGCCTGCGTCGTCGAGAAGCACCTCACCCTGGACACGGGTGCCACCGGCCCCGATCACGCCGCCAGCCTCGACCCGGCGGGCTTTCGCGAGCTGGTCAAGGGGATCCGCCGGACGGAACGCATCCTGGGTGACGGTGACAAACGTCCCACGTCCACCGAGTCGAACACCCTTTTCGTCGTCAGGAAGGGCCTGCACGCGGCGAAACGCCTGAAGATCGGGCACCGCCTGATCCCGGGGGATCTCGTGGCAAAGCGCCCGGCGGTGGGCCTCGATCCACGCGGCGTTGATCGGCTCTACGGTAGAACGATAAGAAATACCTTAGAGGTGAACCAACCTCTAATCGAGGATAACATCGAGTAACCACCAATGGAACAAGGGGTTTAAACCCCTTGTCTTAAACCTGCGGGGTGAGAATGGAATACGAGATTTACGACACCGCCCCGGAAACGCTCCCCACCGAGGCGATCCGGCGGAGGTGCGTGGCCACGATCCATAAGCGCTTCGGCAACGCGGACCTCGCCAGTTGGAACATCGCAAACCTCGGGCTGGCCTCGGGGGAGCGGGTGATAGACATCGGCTGCGGGGTCGGCCACATAACCATTCCGCTGGCGCGGGCGGTTGCGCCGGAGGGTCAAGCCAAAGGGATTGACAACGAACCGGATTACGCGGCGGCCTGGGATGCGCTCGACAAGAGCGACCTGCCCGTCTCCTTCGACCTTTGGCGATGGGGGGCTCCCTGGCCCTGGCCAAACGGATCCTTCGATGCAGCTCTTGCCAACTGCACCTTCTCAATCCTGCCCGACCTGGACCTGGCTGTGGAGGAGGTCGTCCGGATCCTCCGCCCCGGCGGCAGAGCGCTGATCACCGGCTCCGCGCCCGACGATCAGGCCGACTTCATGCACATGCACTGGGAACTGGTCGGCGAGCACCCGACAGCCGAGTCAGCAGCCCGGGGAAGGGACGTTTCTACCGAGGTGTGGCCGCTCCTGGACGAGATTCTTGGTCCGGGAAAGCGTGTTGACTTCGCCAACGATCTTACTTTTGAGCGCCCCAAAGACGTGGTCGAGTTTTACGCGACGGGTAAGCTCTACGGACTTTTGGCCACCGATTCTCAAACGCGCGACGATCTCCTGGACCTGATCTACCATGCCGCCGAGGCCCACATCTCCAAACACGGCACCTTCATCGTCAAACGGCGGCTTGTGGGCAGTCTTTACATCAAAGAACTCTGATTTCAACCCCCATGAAACTCCGGATAGCCATACTCAGCGGTTGCCGCTCCGACTACGGCCTGCTCCGTCCCCTGTTACAACGGGTAAATGAGGAACCCGCGGCGGAGCTCATCCTCTACGCTGCGGCCGGTCATCTCTCCCCCTCCCGGGGGATGACCGTTGAACAAATTCGGCGCGACGGATTCGAGCCGATGACCCTGGCACCGGTGGACGACTCCGACGACACCCCAGCGGGCATGGCGACCCTGGCCTCAAGGGTGACCGGAGAGCTGACCCGCCTCTGGCGCGAGGACCGACCCGACTGGCTCGTCGCCCTGGGAGACCGGGTAGAGGTGTTGGGCGCCGCCGTTGCCGCTTGGTACTGCCGCGTTCCCCTGGCTCAACTCCACGCCGGCGACCTCTCCCTGGTGGACGACGGACCTCGCCACGCAGTCAGCCGATTGGCCCACCTTCTCTTCCCGGCCACCCGATCAGCCGCATACAGGCTCCTCGGGTGGGGAGAGGAGGCCTGGAGGATTCAGATGGTGGGCTCCCTGGCCGCAGACCACGCCCTCGCGTATCCGCCAAAAACCCCGCAGGAGCTCACCGCTCTGAGTGAAATAATCGGCGTCGAGCTTGAGGGCGATTTCCTGGTGCTGGTGTACCATCCTCTCCCCGGCGAACCCGAGAGAACGGTACGGGGTTTAAGAGCTTGCCTGGAAGCCATCGATTCAGTATCGCTCCCCACCCTCGTCCTCCACCCCAACGCCGACGCCGGTGGCCGACTGATCACCGAGGAGCTGGAGCGGTGGGTGGCTCTGAAACCCACCCGCACCCTTCACGCGAACCTGCCGCCGCGGGACTTCATCGAGCTACTACGCCGAACCCGGGCGCTCATCGGCAACTCCTCGGCGGGCCTCATCGAATGCTCGGTGCTCCGAACACCGGCGATCAACGTTGGTCCTCGGCAAAAGGGACGAGAGCATGGAATCAACGTACTTGACGTCGGCGCCGATACAACCGAGGTGAAGACGGCACTGAAACAGGTCCTCGCCGATGGCGACATCCGCCTAAAACTCCGCCGGGAGACCTCTCCCTACGGTGACGGTGGGACGGCGGAGAAGGTCCTGAAAAGCCTCCTCCAAACTTCCACCGATGAGAGGCTCCTCGATAAAACGCTTACCGGCTAGCCGAAGAGGTGAACGATGTCCGGACTGGAGAACCTCTACGTCTCCCCCAAAGACGCACTACGCCGGGCGATGGAGGTGATCAACAACGGCCGCAGGGGGATGGCGCTTGTGGTGGATGATGAGGGAAGGCTGCTGGGCACCCTCACCGACGGCGACGTTCGACGCCACCTCTTACGGGGCGGCGGGCAGGAAGACACCGTGGATACGTTTTTCTGCCGTGAACCGATTACGGCTCAAGAAGGCTACGATCAGACCTCGTTATCCATCGAGATGGAACGACGGGGGATCAAACTCGTCCCTCTCCTGGCGAACGGCAGACCGGTGAAGCTCCTGACCCCGGCGGACATGGGCGTCACCGACCGACCGGCGATCCTGGGTGGTACCCCCCTCTTTGAAAAACCTCTCCCAGTGACACGACCGACGCTGCCCCCCTTCGAGGAGCTGACCGACGATCTGAAGGCTGTACTGGCCAGCGGGCTGATTACCAATGGTCCGCAGGTGGAGGCTCTCGAGGCAGAAGCAGCCGGCTCGATGGGGATGGAACCCGATCGGGTGATCGCACTCTCCAGCTGCACCACGGGGCTTATTCTGGCCCTTTCAGCATGTGAGGCCCCGGGCGAGGTTATCATGCCCAGCTTCACCTACTTCGCCACCGGACTTGCCGCCACCTGGAACTCGCTGACGCCGGTTTTCGTCGAGGCCCGCCCGGGCGACTTCAACATCGACGCTGAAGCGGTAGAGGCGGCAATCGGCGCTGATACCCGAGCCATCGTCGGGGTCTACATCTTCGGCTGCCCGCCTCCCGTGGCCGAGCTGCGAAAGCTGGCCGACTCACACGGCATTCGGCTGATTCTGGACGCCGCCCACGCCTTTGGCGCTCTTCTCTCGCGAATCCCGGCCGGTCGCTTCGGCGATGTCGAGGTCTTCTCTTTATCCCCCACCAAACCGGTCACCGCTGGTGAGGGTGGATTGGTAGTCTGCCGGGACCCGGTTGCAGCCGCGGATATCAGGCGCCGCCGCAACCTCGGTCAGCTCGATTCCGCCACCGACCCCACCCGCGGGTTGAACGGACGGATGAGCGAGTTCAACGCGGTGCTTGGACGAGCCTCTCTCCGGCACCTGGAGAAAAACCTGGAGATGCGCCACCACCTGGTCGAGATATACAACGGTGAACTTCGGGAAATCCCCGGACTGACCTTCCAGGAGCTTCCGCCCGGGGCGGTTTCGACTTACAAGGACCTCGCCATCGTCGTGGACTCCGCCTTACTTGGGATGTCACGCGATAACCTCGCCGAGGGACTCACCGTGGAGAACATCGGCACCAAGAAGTACTTCTCACCCCCGCTCCACCTCCAGCGCCGTTTTGCCGGTATCTCCCGCACCGCGGGGGAGCTGAAGGTCACCGAGAGTCTGTCTGCCAGCGTGCTCTGCCTGCCCCTCTACTCCCACCAGCGTGAAGAGGACGCTCGACTGGTAGCCTCCGCGGTAAAACGTCTGGTAAAGCACTCCGATGAAGTCAGCCAACGGCTGGCGGACCTGCGTCGGGAGTGGGAGTAGTTTACAAAGAGTGACGAAGACGGGAGACCGCTTTCGGCTCCTCTACAAAGAAAAGAACAGAGGCTTGGTAATCGGTAACCGTGAAGAGGGCCGCCTCTGGGGCGACACCTTTTGGATGTCCGCCGCCGGTCTGGCAAGCGCCGGTCTATGCGTTGTACGCGCCCTCCTCCTGCCAAAGATCATCAACGACCCTGCCCACTACGGCCTGCTCCTCATCATCAACCTGATCGTGGGGTACGGCGCCTATGCACATCTCGGCGTCACCCTGGGGATTTACCGACAAATCCCCTACCTCCGAGGCAAGGGGATTGATGAGGAGGAAATCGCCCGTCTGCGCAACTCCTCCCTCGGATTCGTGCTCCTGATGGGGCTCGTGACCGTGATCGCCGTTTTCCTCCTCGGCTGGACACAGATTAAGAGCGGCACCACTCTGGGATTCATCATCCTCGGCGCCGGGGCGGCCCTGGTTCCTCTCCGTAACCTGACAGCGATCCTGACGAACCTTTACCAGGCCGATCAACGGTTCAGGTCCCTGGCCGTCCTGGGCTTCCTCTACTTCTTCCTCTCCGTAGGCCTCACCCTTATTGGAGCGTATTATTTCGGCGTGATCGGCGCGGCGGGAGCCCTGATTATCGTCGAGCTCATCTTCGTCATCACTTACTGGATCCGCCTCGGGTATCGGCTCATTCCAAAGCTCAACTGGGGAAAAATCTGGCGCGTTATGCGTGTCGGACTGCCCCTAACACTCATCGTTTTCCTAAGATTCAGCCTGGAAAGCGTGGACAAGGTTTTCATCGCCCGCTTCGTTGGCGGGGTTGACCGTGGTTTTCTCAACCTGGCGGCCACGGTAGGTATGCTCGTCATCCTCATCCCCGGCAAGCTGGGGGTGGTTCTCAATCCCGAGTTGGCGAGGAGCACAGGCGCAGGGGATATGGAGACGCTCAGGCGGCGTCTCGTGCGTTACACCGAGGTGACCGCCTTCGTCGGTGCGTTGGTTGCAGGCCTGGCGGTCATCGGTTCAAGGACCGTGCTGGTGGCCTGGCTGCCGAACTACGCCCCTTCTGTCGCCCTGATCGCCCTCTATGCGCCGAGAATGGCCTTCCACTCCATCATCCAGGTCGCCGGGAACACCCTCATTCACCTTCTAATCGAGAAGAAACGCATTGGTATGTGGATCGGGCTACAGCTTGGGATCGTACTGCTGGCTGTGGCGGGCTGCACCTTGGCTCTTTTTCGTTTCGGCAGCGCCCGCTCGATCGTATGGATCAGCACCGGGGTGATAATGGCCAATTCATTTGTGGTCAGCTACTTCGCCGCCAACGAGGTTGGTATGACTTTAAGAGAAAGGCTGGTTTTTCTCCTCCGAGCCGCTCTGCCCTTAATCTACGTGGGAATCGTAATCGAGGGTATCAAGTACGGACTTGAGCTTATCAGCGACTTGCCATCCCTGTTACGCTTGCTGATCGGAATTTCGGTCTTTATCATCGTCTCACTCCCCCTGGTTATTTACACTGAACGTCGTTTGGGACTTATTAAGAACCTTTTTAGCCGACTAGGGCATCGCAATGGATTACACCGGGACTCTCGGGATGCTTAGGGGAAAAACAGTGATCGGTCTCGCTGGACGGGTTTCTGACAGGAAGCTCGCCACCGAGATTGACCGTCAGCGCGGAAGATTTTCCGAGCCGATGGTGATAGAACTCCTCCCCGGCGCACTCTCCAATACTTTGATCACCGTCTGTAAAAAAAAAGGTGCCGCCTTCGCCATAGCCTCAGATGTCCTGGGACGAGAAGGTATTTATCCCCTCGATGTCGAGAGTGAAGCGCTCACCAAGAAGGCGCTCCGTGCCTTACGGAGTGAGGATTTCAGCCGGATAATCCGGCCCCTCTTCTACTGGTACCGCCTGCGGCGAGCCTGTCTCGGCGCGGCAATCCTGGAGGAGGCGCTTACCGACGAAACCTACTCGGTAATAATTCTGGGTGCTAGCGAACTACTGGCCGATGTGCTCTGGCGTGTCTGCCGAAGAGGGGGCGTAGGCTTTTCAGCATCGGTTAAAAAAATACCTACCTTCTCCCGCCGCCTGCGCACGATCCGAAGTTTTGGAAAGATGCGAATCCTGCTCAATGAGCGGCTGGCCCGTTGGCTGAAACTGTTCTCGATCCTTCTGCGATCCTTGGGTAAAGGGGAAAAGGGAAAACCCGTGGATTGTCTCATCCTCACCACCCTTCCCACCGAGAGGGCGACCTGGATGCCGTTGATCGGTAAAATGCCGGATGACGTGCGGGTCGCGGTGGTGACAAACCATGGGGGAATGCTCCGAGACGTTCCTTCAGGCATCCTTTCGTACAACCTGGACGCCTGGATCCGGCCCGGCAGACTGTCCAGGTGGATCGAGCGGTACCGAAGGTACTGGGAAATAGCCCGGGAGCTTCCCGACCTATTACCCACCCTTCTCTGGCGTGGTCTGGATCTGGGCGAATTCGCCAGGGGCTGGCTGCTGGTCATGCTCAGGCAGGTTTATTGGGTGCTCTTAAGCCCGGCGGCGGCACTCGAGGAACTTCTCAATAGGGTAAAGCCCCGCCTGATCATTGGTCTGACGGAACGTCTGGAGTTTAATAACCTCGCCTACCAGATAGCCAGAGAAAAAGGAATCCCCACCCTGACGATCGAAGCCCACGACATGATCTGGGACACACCGCTCTTCGGACCGGTAGCGGCGGATAGGATGGCGGTGAGCGGCGAATACTCGGCTGAAATCTACGCAAAAGGCGGGGCACCCAGGGAAAAACTGATCATAACCGGTCAGCCCTCCTTCGACAGACTGGCTGGATACCGGGAAACGGAACCTACGGAGGATTCCGGCGAGCGACTGCTGGTCGTTATCACCCAGCCGCCCGATGTCGCCCTCACGGCGGACATGCGTTGTGAGATGATCGAGGGAGCCCTCCTCGTAGGTAGAGAAATTCCCAATCTCAGGGTGGCCATAAAACCTCACCCCCGCGAAAACCTTGACGACCTGCGGCTGTTGTTAAACGAACTCGGGGCGCCTCTGGAGATACTCTTGCCAAAGAAGCTCGATCTCTACAAACTCTTGGCCACCAGTGACGTCGTCCTCACCGCCTTTTCCACCGTGGGTGTCGAGGCAATCATGCTGGGACGGCCGGTGGTGGTTTTGAAAACCGACTTCAAACCGTCTGTTTTGCCTTATGTTGATTCAACGGCGGTCCTTCGGGCTAGAAACACCGAAGAAGTAGCGGAAGCGGTAAAAAGGGCTCTCTCTGACGAAAGGGTAAAGGAGGAGCTGGCCAGGGGACGCCAGAAGTACATCGCGAAGTATGAATGCGCGGCAGACGGCAGTTCCACGGCCAGGGTAACCGAATTGATCCTTGAAATGATGGGTGGGGGGAACCATGCCTAGGCTTCGTGTGCTCATGGTGGCGATGGGAATGCCCTACCCCCCCATCGGTGGTGCGGAGAGCAAACTCTTCCATCTTCTCCGCGAGATCTCCAAGTACGCTCGAGTAGATCTCCTCCTCTTCCCATGGCTTGAACCGCCGGCTCCCGACGTCGAAAAGCTCCGCCCCTACGTCAACCGCATTGAGATTAATCCCCTTCGAGCACGGCTAACAAGAGGGTTAAACTCCCTGCTTTTGCTTCCCAACCTGTTCAGCCCATACCCCCTCGCCATTGCGCTAAATCGCGAATCGCCGGTACGGGGAAGGGTGGCTGAGGCCTTAAGAAAAAACTCCTACGATCTGGTTCACGTGGAGGGGAGCTTTCTCGGGCTTTTCCTGGTCGGCTTGAAAACACCACCACGGCTGATCGTCCCTCATGACGCCTACCATCGTAACTACCTGGAAAACCTAAAGATGGCCCCCTGGCACTCCAAACCTATCCTTGCCTTAGATCTAATCAAGTTTCGCTATTTTGAACCACGGTTGTACGGCTATTACGACGCCGTGGGGATGTGCACCCCACTCGACGCCCATGCGGTGAAGAAGTTGAATCGAAGCCTCCATGTGGGAGTAATTCCCAACGGGGTTGAACTAACTGAAGAGATCCCGAATCCCCAGGCGGAACAATACCCCAGCCTCGTATTCAGCGGGGCCTACGACTACCCCCCGAACGAAAGAGCCGCACTAAGACTTTTACGGGACATCGCAAAGCCCCTTCGCCGGCGCTTCCCCGACCTCAAGCTTTTCATCGTCGGCAACCGCCCTACCCGGCACATGAAGAGAGCCGCCGCAGATAATCCGCTAAACATTATCACCGGTCGGGTCGAGGTGATGTCGGAATGGATTGCCAAAGGATCGGTATACTGCAGCCCCCTGCGTTACGGAGTCGGCTTTAAGAACAAGGTGCCCGAGGCCTGGGCCATGAAGCGCCCCCTCGTGGCAACTCCTAAAACAATGGAAGGTATCGATTTCATTCCCGGTAGAGATGCCCTGGTCGCCGAAACCGACCACGATCTGATCCGTGCCTGTGCTATGCTTCTAGACAAACCGCGACTACGAATGAGGATCGGCGAAGCAGGCAGGCGTCGAGTCGAGGAACGGTACAACTGGCCGACGTTGGCCAAAGATCTCTTGATGTTATACGACTATGTGGCATCCCAACCCATAAACCGACGATGAACCTCTCGCGACCAGGTATGCTGAGTAGACTCACCGGACGTTTATCCGATCACATGCGCCGTCGTCGCGAGCTCACCGCCTGCGCCTTACTCGTCATTGCCTATCTGATCGAATGCGTAGTTCTACGGTTACCCTACTACTACCTTGCCCTGACCGTTACTAGTCTAATCCTCTTTTTCATCGTACTCAAGTACCCTTTCGCCGCCTTCCTGGGACTCGTTTTTATCATCAACCTCTTCCCGTACGCCTACATCGGTTCCCGAACCTTCACTCTCGCCAAGATTGGCGGAGTGTTTCTTCTCGCCCTGACCTTAGCCGTGATGGCGATAAGGACACTCGAGTTCAAGAAGCGGATTAAGCAGGCCTTCGACCGGCGAGGCGGAGTAGTTCTGATCCTGATTCTGGCAGGGGCAATCTCCACCGCTCTGAGCCTTGACCCCCGACTTGCCTTCTTCGAGAGGCATCTCCAGTTCTTAATCTTCTTTGCCCTGACACGCATCTATGTAAACAGCGAGAAGCGACTGTGGTGGGTGTTGATGGTCATTCTTCTCGCCAGGGGCCTTGACGGTATTCAAGGGGCATACCAATACGTCATCCAACCGGTCGGTGTCCGGATCAGCGGCAACTTTAGGGACCCGAACGAATATGCTTGTTACAGCCTGGTGGCACTCCCCATCGCCATCTACCTCGTACAGTTTAAAAGGGAGGTCTGGTATCGTATAGGTGTTATCACACTTGGTCTTTTCACCTTCGTAGCGCTGGTGGTCTCGTCCTCCCGAGCCGGTTTTATTACGCTTGCAATCCTTGTTTTCCTCATCCTACTCACGTCAACGATCAAACTTCGCAACCGCCTCGTTGCCCTCCTCCTCATAATTCTGATCTTTTTCACCTTCACGCCGATTGACTATTGGTCTCGAATCGAAAGCATCAGTGCTCTCTTCGAAGAAGATAAAGATATGGAAAGGTCGCTTCTACTCAGAAGACGTCAGTTAGACACCTCTATTAAACTGTTTCTCAAGAATCCAGCCCTTGGTGTAGGATACCAACAGTACCGGACTACACCCGAGGAGTTGTTAGGAGGTTACATTGTTAAACGTGGGCGTCTCGAGGAACACAGCATGTTCCTCCAGATTCTCGTTGAATTCGGCCTGATCGGATTCATTCCATTTTTGATCCTGCTCTTTCTCGCCTTTCGGGACGGCATCCGTGCGACGAAACTCGCCAAGTCGGCAGGTGATCGAAAGATGCATCTCCTGGCAACGGCAACGACCCTATCCTTAGCCTCGCTGGTAATATTCGGAGTCATGCTGGGAACCTATACAAAGTACCTGTATATGTACATTGCCTTACCGATGGTGGCCTACGACCTGGTGGCCGAGAAGCGGGTCCGTGGAGAGGAAAAACGTGAAGCCCAAAGCGAAGAGACCCCCGACCGATTCCTGGCATGAACGACCTTCGGTCCTTCACGTCATCGGACCCTGGCGGATGGGCGGGGCCGAAAAGCAACTCTCGAATGTGGCCAGCCGGGCCGTAAAGAGGGGATGGCGGGTAGAGATCCTGGTCTTGGGTGATCAGTGGGACGAATCGCTCGTCCGAATCGCGGATCCCTGCCCCGTAGTGACTCTGCCGAACCGCCCCCGTGGGTCCGCCAGACACCGGGCCCTGGCGGAGAAAGTCCGGCGGGAGGATTGGCCGCTATTGGCGGGTCAACTCTTCTCCGGTAACCTCTACGCCGTCGCCGCCGCTAAAAGAACCGGCACAAAGGCGATCGCTTTCGAGGGCGGACTCGAGCCTTGGCGCCGATGGTACCACTGGGCGGCCTGCCGATGGTACTGGAGACGAGCCGCGCTGATCGAGGTCAACTCCCGGGCGGTGGGGGAGATGGTCCTCACCCGAGGCGGCCCGGAGTCCAAGCTCCGGGTTATCTACAACGGAATCGAGGCCGGGCAACCTGTATCTAAAAACGAGTGTGGAGAGGCTAGGGCGAAGTTCGGGCTTAACACGGGACCGGTCGTGGTAATGGTAGCCAACCTGCGGTACCCGAAAGACCCCCAAACCCTCGTTAGATCGATCGCCCGCCTGAAGAACACCTACCCGGGGATCAAAACGTTGCTCGTCGGTGACGGTCATCTTCGATCCGCAGTCGAGCGGCTGATCGGTGAGCTGGGCTTAAAAGAAGAGGTTACACTTCTCGGCAGGATCGACGATGTAAGGCCTCTATTGGCAACGGCGGATGTCTTCTGCCATTCAAGCCTATCAGAGGGGCTGCCCAACGCGGTGATCGAAGCCCAGGTTGCCGGTGTTCCGTGCGTGGTATCGAAAGCGGGGGGAAGCGTCGAGTTGATCCTCGATAAAGAACGGGGGCTCACCTTTGAGATTGGAAATGTGAACGGCTGTGCAGCGGCTATCACCAAGCTTCTCGATGACCCCACAGACGCCAGACGGATGGCCGAGAACTCCAGAATCTGGGCAATCGAAGAGCTCTCCTTTGAACGCAATCTGGAGCGGCACCGTAGGCTCTACGAGGAAGCCCTTGGTATCGGGTAACGGCATGCGTATACTACTAATCACCCCCGAACTGATCGCCGGCGGAGCTGAACGGGATACGATCGCACTGGCGGGTGGTTTGGCCCGTCGAGGCTACGATGTGACGCTGGCCTGTCACGGCGGCCCGCTCTCCCCGGAGGCCAGGGGAAGCGGGGCCGAGGTTGTGGAGCTGCGTGCGCACAGCCGGACGCCCTGGGGGATCGAGCGCCTATCCCGGACCCTAGCCGGGCTGGTTACCCAGAGGCGGTACGATCTGATCCATACCCAGGCGGTGCTGCCCGCGGTAGCGGCGCGTTGGGGTCAACATCGAAGGGTTCCCATCCTGGTAACCGTACACAACCTCCACCGGCGCTGGTCTTACCCTCTGGCGGCAAGGCTGCTCCGCTGGTCCGCCGACCGGGTTATGTTCGTCTCCGATTATGAACGCCGCAACTTCAGGCTGTGGGGATTCCCGGACAACCGTGCGCTAACGGTACAGACCGGCCTGCCGGACATATTCTTCCAGGTCGAACCCAAACGAAACGAGAGCCGCTTCACCTTTCTCATCCCGGCCCGCTTAGACGGCAAAAAGGGCCATGACGACCTCCTTCGCGCCGTCGCCCTCTGGAAAAAACCGCCCTTCGAGGTGTGGATAGCCGGGGACGGACCCGCCCGGCGCCGATTGGAACGATTGGCCGAACGGCTCGGCGTATCCAGAAGGGTTATGTTCCTTGGATTCAGCCGTAATATCCCCGACCTTCTCAGCCGTGCAGACGCTTTGGTTCTGCCCAGTCTGCGTGAATCGTTACCCCTTTCCTTGCGGGAAGGTTTCGCCGCCGGGCTTCCCGCGATCGCCACCGCCGTAGGTGGTATCGGTGAGCTCATCGAGCACGGTCGAACCGGTTATCTGGTTCCTCGACGCAACCCCGAGGCCCTGGCCCGAGCCATGAACTACTTAGCCGTACGGCCACGTCTGGCACGCAGCATGGGACGGGCCGCCAAGCTGGTCGCCCTACGGCGCTGGAAGCTGGAGAGATATCTGGACAGACTAGAGGGTGTTTATCGGGAACTGCTGGAGGGCTGTTGAACCTCTACGAATGGGGCCTTCTGGGTAGCGGGGTGATCCTGCTCACCGCGGCCAACTACCGATTCTACTTCGGTAGCCGACGCTCGAGCTATCTCTTCTTCATCCTGGCCACTGTGTCCTTCGTCGCTGGTTTTCTTTCGGCGGGACTGGCACGGGAAGATTACTCGGCCGCTCTAACGCTGATGCTCATCTACATGATCGCCTACGTCGTCGAACGGGCCGGTTTCATCCTGCTGACCGGTATCCTGCGCGAGCGCGCCGCGAAGCGTCAGAAGCACGAGGAGGAGGAGCCCCACAAGGGCGGCGATCAGCCAGGGGCCGGTCGAGGAGAGTTCCTCAACGCTGATACCGCAATCGACGGTACCGAAGAGGGCGGCCAGGAGAACGACGGCCGGCCAGAAACTACCGGCGGCGACGGTTAGCATACCCGCCAGGCCGGCAACCACCACGCCTCGGACCGAGGGTACGACGGCGAGAATCACCAATCCCCCCCAAACCACCTTCTCCGTGAGTCCAACCAAACCCAGAAAAACCGGCAAGAAACGGTAGGCGAAGTACGCCGTGCCGACCGCGACCACCAGATGGGAAACCCAGGCCCAGACCTCGACCCAGCCGACGGGCAGCTCCAACTGGGGGAAGAGAAAGATCACCGCAGCGACAACGGCACCCGTGACTAAGAGCTGCCGGTAAACGCTTCCACCCGGTTCCGCCGGCGTCCGGTTCAGCCTGATCCAAACCACCGGGGCCATGATCCCGATTACGACGAAGGTGAGGACGCGGTAGAAAAGCTCGTAGGCAACGTCGCCGCCGCCCAGCCAGTGGGTCGCGGCGAGAAGGATATAGGCGAATACCAAGACCAACGCAAAAATCAACCGTTTCCTCGCCGACAAGGCAACACCTCATGAAACAACTTATCCGGATTATAGGGACCCTCCTCTTCTTGGTCAAGCTCGCCCAAGCGGGGCCCTGGTCCGAGGCACAGAGCGCATCCGGCGCGGGAGACTACGGGAGAGCGGTTCTGATCCTAACCCAGGCCGTCGAGTCTGGAGAGGTTTACGCGGGAGACGTCGCCCGTTTCGAGACTCAGGTCTTTCTCTGGCGTCGGGAATTGGGGGAGGGAAGGGAGGCGGTGGAGAGGCTGCTCGAACTGCCGACCCGGACAACGGAGGGTCTGGAATCCGCCGCTCTTGCCTTGGGGGATTACTTCAGCGAGACGCCGGCGGACCTGAATCTCTGGTCCCAAGCCGTCGAACGGTACCCCGATTGGAGGCAGCACGCCGACAATCTGGCGGAGCGTCTGCTCGAGCACAACGCCCTCGAGGCCGCCGCCCGGGTGGCCGGAGCCGAACCCAACCGGTGCCGGAGAGTACTCAACGATCTGGCCCGGCATCCCGAGCTGGCCGAACTCGCCCTGGCCTCATACAGCGGTGACCCATACGAGTTAGACCTGGGTACCTGGCGGGTCTGGCTCCGCCTGCTCGAGTCCGCCAGGGGAGCAGGAACCGCTGTGGAAGCGGCCCTGATGAGGGTCGGGCTTGACCCGGGCCGGGTGGAGTTCCGCCGCGAGGCGAGCGAGCGGTTGCGAGGGCTCGGCCGCACCGGAGAAGCCCTCCTTCTCTGGGAGGATCAGGATGGCTCAATGGATGACCGGGTCTACGTGGAGCGGGGAGAATGCTTATTCGCTCTGGGCCGCCTCGCAGAAGCGGTGGAGAACTGGAGGGCCAAGCTGGACAAGGACCACCTCAGACCCGGGGATGTGCGGACCGTGGCGCGGATATTCACCGATCATAATCTCGTCGAGGAGGCGCTCCAACTGTTGACAAGCCCGCCCACCGGCACATTTCGGGACTACGCCAAAGACATCGCCAATCTCCACTTCTCTCTGGGGCGATACCGCGACGCCGCCGAAACCTGTGCAGAGGTTGCGGCGCTGGAGGGGCTGAGCTCCTGGAGCGTTGCCTTCTTCGAAGGGTTCGGCGAGGATGAGAAGGCGGCGCTTACCGCTCTGGAGATTGTTAAAAACAGAGACGAACCGCTGTTCGGGCGTATCCGTCTCTTGCTCGCCATCTCCCCCTGGGCGCTGAGCTCCGTACGGGGAGATTCTGGTCCTCTGCACCACCCCTGGCGGGAACGGGAACCGGCGGTTGAACTCGATGTCCGGGCTCGCCGTGCCGTCCAGGACGAAATCCGGTGGCTGGAGGATTACTTCAGCCAACATCCCGACGCGATAAAGCGATTGGTCGGCTCGGGAGGGCTCCTCCCCGTAGAGGTGGTTGACCTTCTGGGACTGACCGGGCTCACCGAACTCGCGCTGGAGTCCGCCCTGAACCTGGCTTCTCTGACGGCCCTGACGTCCGAGGCACGGGGAGTAATTGCGGCCTCAGGTTTGTCCTACGCCTCCGCAACCCCCTTAAACGCACATGGTGTCGAGGTGGGCGAGATCCTCGCACTGAACCCTGAAGATCGAGAGCTCAGATGGCAGGTAGCCCTTTTTCTGCTTCGTGGCGACAGGCCCGGTGAAGCGGAAACACTACTGGAAGAACTGGCGGAGGGCTACGGCGACGGACCCGACGAAGAGACCCTCCTGGCCGCGCGTATCGAGACCGCCCTGCTCCTCGGCAACCCTGATGGAGCCTGGGACCTCACCGGAAAGTCGCCGGAGGGCATCCACGAGCCTTACGACTCCGAGCTCCACTACCGGCTGACTCTGCTCCAACTCCTCAGTCTCGCCGACGAACTTGAACGGGATCGGTCCTTCGACCCGGCGCACGTCCTGGACTGGACACGGCGCTACATCGCACGAAACGGCGATGATCCGCGGGCCACCGATCTCTTACACCTGGTTCTCGCCTTCGGTTTCGCCGGGGAGGACGAGGGACGAAAGGCCTTCGTCGAGCTTATAGAGGCTTACGGTGCAGGTATTCGAGGGGATTGGTCGGAGAGAGAACGGCATCTTAGAAGGGCTCTGGCGGGAGGTGGACCGTTGGGCGCCGAGGCGGCCGTTCAACTGGCCGATAACCTCGCCGAAGGGGGGGATTACGCCGAGGCCCGCGACACCCTTCGAGATGTAATCGAGGCCGGGATTGAGGGCACCAGCGACCGGGCGCTGGCCCTGGCGGCTTGGCTCGACGCCGATTATCTCGACGAAACCGACCGGGCGGCCACCGACCTGACTGAGCTGATCGGCGGTTACCCCGGATCGGTCTTACTTGAATACGCCCGCCGTGGACTAGCCGCCCTGAATGAGTAATGGCGAAGGATAGGGAAATAGGTAACGAAAACACCCTGGATCGTCTCAACGAGCTCTACCGGCACTGCACCCTCTGTCCCAGGGAGTGCGGGGTGGACAGGACGGCGGGGAAAATTGGCTCCTGCTGTGTCGGCCCGATCCCATTGGTCACCTCCGCCGGTCCCCATTACGGAGAGGAACCGGAGCTGGTCGGGCGTGGCGGCTCGGGGACGATCTTCTTTGGCGGGTGCAATCTTCACTGTCTGTTCTGCCAGAACGCCGACATCAGCC
>SDBS01000888.1_pt1 | contig 29949 bp, 27 predicted proteins | sample 2277091 | NCBI WGS metagenome assembly SDBS01 (sample SAMN10404972, study PRJNA504765) | marine sediment metagenome | isolation source: marine sediment core GS10_PC15, 163 cmbsf | place: Arctic Ocean: Southern Knipovich Ridge | collected 2010 | reverse complement strand
AAATAATTTTGAGCTATTGTGATAAAACTAGAGTTATAGAATTTGGGTATGATATGCTTATCCTAATTATTCATGAAAAAGAACAAATTAATATCTATAAATTGATATCAGAATTGATACTTTTTGCTCAATCTTGCTTTAAACATCCGGAAGAAGATCGAATAAGTTATATCACAGAAAATATAGAGCTTTTTTTTAAAAAAACTACAGAAAGAAAAATTTTATTATTAGGACATGCGGGAGTGGGAAAAACCACAATAAAAGAAATTATATTTGAAGGTCAAGATCCTCAAGATTTATTAATTCATCCACTTAGTCCAACACGTGGTATAAAACCTTCAGTTTACTCCTGGTTAGACTTAAGCTTAGGTGTTTTTGATAGTTCAGGACAAGAATTAAATGGCATATTAAACAATAATAGAAGTCAATTCATAGCTTTTGAAAAAACTGATACTATTATTTACATTTTAGATATTACGAGCTGGGCTTCAAAATCTAAACAAATAATTAGTGAGATCCAAGCTATTAAAGATATTATCAAAATTAGATCTTATGATACAAAAATAATATTATTTTTACACAAAATAGATCAAATACATCCAAGCAATAGGGAATCGGATATTAATGACTTAAAGAATGAAATACAAAATCTATTCAATTTACCAATTTATTTTACAAGTATATACCCTGATTTAATTTATGGTGTATATAACGCTTTTTACGAAATTCTAAGTGGATTCTCAGATGAAACATTCAAATTGAAAAATATACTAGATGATCGTTTAAAAGAATATTCGAAGATTTTGTGTTTCATTACTAACGATAATAATAGTATAATTATACAATCTATGTCAAAAGATTTCTTTACAATTCTAATCAATCACGTTCATAACCTAATCGCCCAAATAAATCAATCATTTGAAAACTTGGCAGAAAGTAAAATTGATCATTTAATGATTTCAAGTTCTAATGGATTAAATATAATTATGATTAATCTTAATTTGCCACGTTATAATCTTAAAGATTTAATTTGCACATCAGAAAATCTCAGTTCAGATAAGTTAATTTGGCTAGTTGGCGAATTAAAAAATGATTTAAGTAAATATCTTAATTTAACTAAAGAACACTGATTCATTATTAAATGGGAAGCTTTAAACTTCAAATATTTATAGTAGAATAATTAGTTTTTTGGAAGAATAGTAATGATATTTTTTAATAAAAATTCAGTGAATAATTTTAAATGTAATTGATCCTCAAATTGGTGGTGTTCTTCTTACTGGATATTAAGGTACTGGTAAATCAACTGCAGTTAGATCATTAGTAGAAATAATTACAGGTATAATATTATCATTACAGTAAAAATATCTATAATATTATCATGACTGAACCTGATTTAGACACTAGTTTACTCAACTTGTTTACCGATGAACATAAGAATAATTAGACAAGATTGAAATTCCGTTGTAATAAAGGTCATGAATGATGAGCTACACTTAAAAGTATTAAAGAAGATACGTGATGTCCAGATTGCTATCACAAAAGAAAATAAGACATATCTAGGTAACAAAAATATTTGTTAAAAAGAGAAAAGGATTAAAATTTTTATATTTATTGTAAGATAATTATAATTTAATTAAGTTCTAAATTTATAAAATTGATACTTAAAAGAAGTGAATAAATGACCAGATATGAAATTCGAATAGCGGGTTTTGGCGGTCAAAATTTTAGAGACTTCCTCAGAATGATCAAGGAGTCATAACCCTAAGCAAAATGATAATAACTGCCGCTTCAATATATGAAAATCTAGCTGCTACTCAAACAGAAGCGTATTCATCAAAGGAGATTTACTCTTAGAATTTAAAGCTTCAGCTAGAGGAGGTCGTTGTTGGGCAGAAATTGTAGTAGAGTTAGATAAAAATATTGAAAACATCGATTATCCGCAAGCGTTAAGACCATATGATTTCTTAATAATTCTTTCTGGTGAATCTGCTGCCAGTATTAATCCCGATTTTATTAAGAAAGGAAAAAACACAGGATTTTTAGTATGGGATCCCTCAACAATACAGGAATTTAGAGCTGTGAACACAATCAAAAAGAGCTTAAGCATTCCTGTGCAAAAGATAGCAGTAGAGAAATTTGGGAATATCGTTTTTGGGAATTCAATCCTTTTTGGGGCGTTTACGATACTTTCTGGCATAATTTCTGAAGAATCTGCAATTGAGACGTTGAAAAAATTTGTGCCAAGCCCTACTTTAAATAAAAATCTAGAAGCTTTTGAGCTTGGTAAAATGGAAGCACATGAATTTTTGAAGAAGCTAAAGGAGGAAAGTTAAAACAATGAATATTGAGAAAATTAAAAAAGGATGGCAAGAACTAGATTCTGAGATTATTAAAACAGGCAAATGCGTATATTGTGGGGCATGTGGGGCTTTTTGTGCAAATATAAAGTTTGATGTTTTGAAAGAGATTCCGATTGAAGATGGATCGTGTAAAGACAGTAATACTTGTAGAGACGGTTTCGGAATATGTTATAATTTATGCCCAAAAACAGGATTGGATCAAATTCCATTATATTTACTAGACAAATGGGTTTTTGGAAAAGAGCAAGACAAAATCTTGGGACATTACATAGATATTGTGTCAGTAAAGATAACTGATCAAGCAAAACAGTATCTGCCAATTGAAGCAGGACCTATTACAGCATTATTATATATAGCAATGGAAGAAGGCTTAATTGATTGTTCAATAATTACAGACAAAGATGAAAAGTTTATACCATTTCCTATTATTGTAAGAAGTCAGAAAGAGATTTTTAAAGGAATAGGGTACAAACCTAGCCAGAGTCCAACTATATCGGTTATTGGGGATGCTATAAATAAAGAATTTACCGATATAGCTGTAGTTGGTACTCCATGTCAGATTCAAGCATTAAGAAAGCTGCAAAATCATCCTATATTTGATTACGAAGCACATGATCTAATCACCCTAACAATTGGTACTTTTTGCTTTGGGACCTTTTATAATCAACTTTTAACTCAGTGTTTTACTGAATATAATATCAATAACGATGAGATTGTTAAAATAGAGACAGTTAAAGATAAATTTAAGATGAAAGTTCATACAAAATCAAGTATTCAGGAAATTCCCCTAAATTTCATTTATGATAAATCCATTCGAAATGCTTGTTTCTCTTGCTCAGATTATTCGTCATCATTTGCGGATATTTCAGTGGGTAATGTTGGTAGTGAAAATAATTGGAATACTATGATACTTAGGACAAAGAGGGGAAAAGAAATATTTGATTTAGCACTTAACAAAGGATTCCTTGAAACTCAAAAAATTCCTAAAGCCAATGAAGAGTTAATATTAGATATTGCTAGATGTAAAACAGATAAAGTAAAAATTGAATCTATTAAAGATTATTCACCAGATATAAAAAGTTTCATATTTAGGAGCAGTAGAATATCTAAATCCTATGTCCCAGGAATGTTTGTTATATTATGGCTTCCGGATTATGATTTCCTTCCAATGTCTATTTCAAAAGTAGAAGATGATTTAATTGAGATTACAGTTCAACAGATTGGTGAAGGTACAAAAAGATTGTTTAATCTTAATAAAGGTGATACTGTTGGAATTAGGGGCCCTTTTGGGAACTCATGGAGTTATGAAGAAAGCTCAAATATTCTTATAGTTGGGGGAGGTATGGGGATCGCTGCTTTAACATCGTTAGTCGAACAGTTAAAGCTGAGTAACAAAAATATATTTGTATCGATTGGAGCAAAAGATAAAACTTCACTAATTTTTTCAGAAAGATTGACGGAACTTATCCCAAATACTATGTGCACAACCGATGATGGATCTTTTGGAAGAAAATGTTATGTAACAGACACTATTGATGATATTATAGCTGAAAACAGCATAGATTTAATTATTACATGTGGTCCTGAAGTTATGATGGCTAAAGTACAAGATATTGCGGTCTCAAATAATATTAAGCTTCAAGTGTCTCTGGAGAGAAAAATGAAGTGTGGAGTTGGATTATGTGGTTCGTGTTGTGTTGGTGAAGATAATGACACTACTGTTTGCAAAATCGGACCAATATTTACAACGGAACAACTGAAGAAAATACCCCAGTTCGGGAATTACGTAAAATAATCAACTTTTGTTTTATTCTCTTTTCTATAAATCTTTAATTCATTCAATTTTACTTAATTTTTTGATGCCAAAATACAGTAATGGTAAAGAAATTGATATTGAAATTAATAATAGAGGGGATAAGTAATATAATTTTGCAAATAACGCTGAAGTAAATGGTGGAGAAACTAACAATAATACCATAAATAAAAGCTGGAATGGAACCATCTGAACCAACACCAATGTAATGATATTTGTAGACATAACTCTTCCCTTTTCTTCAAAAGAGGGATTAATTGATTGTATACCTATGGCTTGAGAAATAACTGTCATGCTATTAATTAAATAGAAACTGAAAAAGAAAATTATATCTATAATATCGAATTTAAAAAAGAGTGCAAAAAATATAGTTAAGCCTAAAGTAAAGAACAGATTAAGAATTAGCATTGTAAAAATATAGGAATAAATTAGAACGGATATATTTCTTGGTGATTTCTTGTAGAGCCAAAGGAGTTCTTTACTCCCCACAAAAATATAGCTTCCAAACATTACACCGTACAACGTACCACCTATAAAAATTAAGAAAACGATTATTAGAGATTTTATATAAAATTGACCAATTATCTCGGATCCCCCCAGAGTGAATGAAAAAAAAAACCCAATCATTCCCTCGATTCCAATTAAATAGACAATTTTCATCAAATTTTCTCGTTTTCTAAAGAACTCTTTAAATTGGGTTATTATCAAGCCCTTCCATTTATGGCCTATTAATTTTCTCATAATAGAGTAAAGAATATTTTCTTTTTTTACACTAGTGGAAATTTTCTCGATACTTCCATCAACTGTGTAGAATTTTTCAGCTTTTTTATATGCTATGAATAAAATAAGGAAAGGAACGATTACAGCTAGAATAGTGCTTGTCCCAACATTAAGAAAATAATTATTAACTAGTGATGGTTCAATGAAAAATAGTAATATATTAGAAAACCATAATGAAGGGAAAAAAATTACCCAATTCTTTAGTTGTGGGTTATTTATTAGAAAATTAAATAAGAACTGCATAGAAAAGATAATTGCAACCATAGCAATTGAGATGAGGAACAGTAAAACTTTCCCTAAATCCTTTGCTCTTTCACTTTTAGCTATTTTGTGTTCTAACCAGGCTGCGGTAATAGAGCCTAATAAAGTGGCAAAGACAACAATCCCAAAAATACAGGCGTATATTATTAGGTATTGAATAAAAATTAAATTAATTACGGGATTAAGGAGACCAATGACAATAGGGGTAATAACCAAAACAGCTCCAAGATAAATTGGGAATTTTCCAATAAATTCTCCAAGGAAAATATCTCCCACAGTCGCAGGTGAAGCTAATAAAATTTCTTTGTAGCCGATTTCAGTTTTTCTGTATATATTGTTTAATGGGTACATAAAAATTGATAAAAAAATTGCCATCAAACCTAGTTCAATAATTAACGCAATCCCATTTAAAATTCCGGGGATTTGAACCACCAACGTTGGCATGAATATATTGAAAAGTAATGGAGATAATATAAAAGCCCAGATTACTAAAATTGAATAGAGAATTACAAAAAAAAGTGGTCTATGATTTCGGAAACGGTTTGTTCTAATTTTTAGTTCATTTTTCGCTATAATTCTCCACAGACTTGTAAAGTTCAACTTGTCACTTTTTCCTTTTTCTCTTTTTTTTAACTTTTTCTTCAACCTTAGGAGTTTCGTCTCTCCAAGCTAAGAGATCTTCTACTTTAGATACACCCATAATTTTCAAGTATGCATCTTCTAAATCACTGGCACCCGTAGAAGTAATAATTTCTTTTGGACTACCTTCTACTTTTAATAAACCATTATCAATTATTCCAATTAAATCGCATAATTCTTCTGCAGCATCCAATAGGTGTGTGCATATGAAAATGGTCTTATCTGCTTTTTTAGTAAGATCTGAAATCAAATCTTTTACCATCCTGGAAGCTGCGGGATCTAAATTTGAAGTAGGTTCATCTAGAAAAATAATTTTTGGATCTTGAATTAAAGCCGCACATAAACATACTTTTTGTTTCATGCCTCTACTATATCCCTCTAAAAGATCATTTTCACGCCCTTCTAAGTCAAAAATGTCTAATAATTCATCTATACGTGAAGATATGACTTTTTTTGGAAGATAATAAAGTTCACCTACAAATTCTAAGAATTCTTTTGCTGTTAACTTTTGATATAAACCCGGTGTTTCGGGGAGAAAACCAGAATTAACTTTAACATGCTGACTTTCAGTTGTTATATCATATCCAACAACTTTTGCACTTCCTGATGTGGGCGTAATAATTGAATTTAACATTCTTACAGTAGTGGTTTTTCCAGCTCCATTCGGACCAAGTAATCCATAAGTTACTCCATATGGGATTTTTAAATTTAGGTTTCTTACAGCCTCAACTTTCCCAAATTTTTTCGAGAGACCATTAGTTAGAATCGCATATTTTTCAGTAATAATCAAACACTTCCTCTTTTTTATCATGAATTCTTCTTACTAGGAATACCTGAAGAACATGAAACATGAACTTGGCATAAACCACATCCATAAATATTAATCCCATAGTTTTTTTTAATGTATGGAATTGTACTAAAAACATGTCCAGAACAAATTTGCTTATTATGATACTCTTCAAGTGAAATAGCACCAGCTGGACATCTCTCAACACATTCACCGCATTTATTACAGAACTCGTATGGATCAGAGGGTCGATTTTTTGCATCGGAGGGTAGTTTATGATCAACTATAAGACTGCCACACCTCATTGCTTTACCTCTAGCATTTATAAAACCATCTGAGATACCAAATGAACCCAATCCTGAAGCAAATAGCATATGTCTATGAGACCAAGTAGATGCCCACACTCCTTTTTCATGCTTTTTGAAAGTTTTAAACAGATCTTTCTCAATCATTGGAGCTACGGCATTTATATTTTCTTTTTTTAATTCGTTAACTAAATATTTTTGCAATTTTTGATTTGATTCCTCTCCAAAAAACCGAGTATAAGCCCACCTTTCTGAAGGCATGTTTTCTGAATATTCGTAATTTTCTTTTTTAGTTTCATCGCTTATGGGCAAGACATAAGCAACCACTGACAAATTTTCGGATGTGAATTTTATATTTTTACTTTCACAGAATTTAGTAAAAGCTTCCACAGGCGTTAGATGAAAATTACCAATGATATCTTTATACTTTGTAAAGATTGAGTCATCACCAGATGAAAAACCAACAAGAGTCTCAGGTTTGAAAATCAAAGACCCATCTAATTTTACCATTTTATTACTTTCATCATTTAATAAAAAGTTGTTTATTTTTGATACAAACCATTCCTTATCGATAACCATTTTTGTTTACCTTTTCCGAAATTTATAATCCTATCAGTTGAGTTTAATTTTATCTTATTAGATTAAGGAGGATAAGCCTTATATTATTAACTAGCAATTAGATTATTTGAAAAACTTTTATTTTTTTACATAGTAAATAGGGATGTTATCAAGTGAAAAAATTGAATAATATTTTCCATATTAATTTTCTTGGCTCATATAATTGTTCATGATAATTCAATATGAGAAAGAAATATATAAATATATACATCGGAAACCTTGAAATTTTACATAAATAAGGTTTTCCTCTTAGTTCTAGAAATATTCACAATCTTTAAATATAATATTATATGTAAATATATAAACATATATATGCTAAATTTTATGAAATCTTTTCAATTTCAATGATTGAATATGTCTAATAATGAAATTATTTCCATTACCAATTTAAAAAAATTCTTTGGGGATGTTAAAGCTGTAAACGGTCTTTCATTTAAAGTATATCCTGGAGAAGTATTTGGATTACTAGGACCGAATGGTGCGGGGAAAACGACTACTATCAAACTACTTTTAGGATTACTTGAACCTAATGAAGGTGATATTAGAGTATTTGGATTAAACCCCGAACAGCACGAAGTTGAGATCAAGCGCCGAATTGGCTATGTGAGTGAAGAACCTTTAATTTTCAAATCGTTAACACCAAAAGAACTCTTTAATTTTGTAGCATCTATTCGTGAGTTAAATGAAGAAGATAGTACAAAACGCGTAAAAGAATATTTAGAAAGCTTAGATGCAATTGAATATTATGATCAATTGATCGCAACTCTCTCTCATGGGAACAAACAGAAAATACAAATAATTGCTGCAATACTCCATGAACCTGATTTACTTATTTTAGACGAACCGATTGCTGGCCTTGATGCCAAATCTGTAAGAGTCTTTAAATCTATTTTGGAGTTACATGTTCAAAGGGGTGGATCTGTTCTTTTTTCTACTCATATTATGGAAATAGCCCAGGAATTGTGTGATCGAATCGGAATAATTAATAAGGGAAAAATGGTTGGTATTGGCACTATAGACGAACTACGTCAGCAAGCTGATAAAGTTGGTGCGAGTTTAGAAGATGTTTTCTTACGATTAACTGAGCAAGATATTTCTGTTAATGAAATAATTAAAAAATTAAGAAAATCTTTTAAAAGAAAAAATTAAAAGGAAGAACAAAGATGGGAGAAAGTAGGTTTAAATTTTATCGTTTAGCAAAATATCCCACATATGAAGTATTAATGGAAGGTCAGATTGCTAGTGCTGGTGCTCACCAAGCAAGGCTAATAGAGAAATTTAAAAAAAATAAGAACTTCATTAAACATCAATTTCTTACGCTTAAAATAGTTTTTAGTTTCCTATTTGTGTTTTTGCCATTTATCCCTTTAGTAACATATATGGAAATAACAGATTCATTTGGGTCATTAACACCAAACTCAATTCCATTTATTTCTAGTTTAATGTTTGGAATTTATTTTATAATGACATTTCTATACGTACTCATGTTTGGAATGATCTCTACTAGTTCTTTCATGAGTGGAAACTCATTTCTATGGTTACAGACTCTTCCGATTTCTAAAAAGAACTTAAAAAAGATTGCATTTATGACATTATTTCGCAATTTGGATCTACCACTCATTATATTAATTGTTTCGTTTCCAATCTTTATGCTTATCGGTACTCAAAACTTCCTTATTTTTCTTACTTCAGTTCTAGTTTCCATTCTAAATGTACTCTTTAATTTTTGTTTGTTGGTTATAATAGGCCAAAAACTTAGCTTTCTTTTCTCAGAATCGAAAGGTAAATCAAAAAGAGTAAATATGGTCAGAGTATTGACAATGATGGGTTATTTCGTAATTGCTTTTGGATCGGGATTAATTCTCACTTTTGGGCTAGGTTCTATTGAAAATCTTGTCGAAAATTTCAAAATAAATAAACTTTCAATATTATTTAATATAATTTTAAGCTTAATCCCTTTCCCTTTCGCTCCAGCGTATTTCATTTCGTTAAGTACTATACCAACCCAATTTCCACCAGAACTTTTGTTAAGCACTTTTATTGGATTTGCATTTTTCATAATCTTAATATGGAGATTATATAGGATTGCCATAGGTGCTCTACGTAATACGATTTCTACTGAGGTCGAGATTGTAGAAGTAAAGAAAAAAGCTGTAAAAGTAGAAGTGAAGCCAAAATCATCAGTAAAGGCATATATTCTGAAAGATTTAGTATCAGCTACCCGTGATATACAATCTTTTATGTTTTTATTCTTTCCAATTTTTTATCCTTTAATTATGGTTTTTTCACTTCAAGGGCTAATTATTGGTGAGGTTATTTCAACTGAAAGTATTCTATTATTATGGTCCATTATAGTAGGAGTATATCTATTTGTTCCGCCAATGTTAATAATTGGTTTTTTAAATATGGAAGAATCGGGCTCATCTATATTAGCATCAATGCCAATCCTTTCTCGGGATCAAGCAAAGGCTAAAATTATATTAATGTCTTCAATCCAGGGAATTTCTCTGACTTTGATCTCAATTATTCTTTCATTAATAACTGGTTCAGTTCTTGTTTTATTATTGTTTCTTCTTACCTTACCAGTGGCATGGATTTTCTTGATTCTCACTTTTGAACTGAAGATTCGATTATTTGGGCAAATGAAACATAAATACATCCTTGAAGAGTTAAATAAAGAGTATAAAATATTAAAATGGCTAATTATTATAATCTCTGATATTGGTTTCTATTTAGTTATACTGGTTACTGGCTCTATGCTCTTTTTCTCCTTTGGTGTATACACTACAATGTTAGTGTTGTTGATTATTGGAATAATTGGTTTAGTGAGTTTGATATTTACTTTTACACGAATGTTTCCGAAAGCTGAAAGATTAACAGATTATTTTACTGGAGGATTTCTAAGAGAGCATGTCAATACAAGTACCGGAGTTCTAATGTTATTGTATTTTATCTTTATGTTTTTAGGGGGACTAATCTATCCCTTATTCCAAAGTCTTCCATTTATGGGGCATTTAACTGCTATATTTATAGTGGATTTCAGCGTGCTAGCACTTTTATGGTTTATAGTTGTCCCCCTTGGATTAAAACTCCCAAAGAAGGAAGATTTTAAAGACTTTTCTCGAAGGATAAAATTAAGCAACGTTAAACCCCTCTGGCGTAATTTATTATTAGGAGTTGGGACTTTAGTTTTATTTGGATTATCCACTGTTATTCTCGGTATACTTCTTGGAACTTGGATATTTGATCCAGGAATTTTAGTTCGACCACCAACATCAATTTTGAATTTAGGATGGTTCTTGTTTATCATTATGTTAAGACCGGGCATTTGGGAAGAAGTAGCATTCAGAGGAGTTATATTAAATCTCCAATTAAAGAAATTTACTAAAAATACGGCGATAATTTTAAATGGTGTACTTTTTGGTTTATTTCATTATGTAAATCTGCTTAGCGGTCAAAATTTTTATCATACATCTATGCAGGTTATATTTGCTAGTTGTGTTGGAATAGCTTTTGCTTATATGTATATAAAGACTGAAAGCTTACTACCTTGTATGATTGCGCATTATTTAATAGATTCGGTTGGACAAATTTTCTTATTGGTTGGGTTTACAAACATCGTAAATTCAACAATTTATTATATTTTTGGGATGGGAATTATCCCGATGGTGCTCATAATTATTTTTGTGAAATTATTAGTCCCTAATCGCTATCTCGAGATACCACAGAGTTAAATTCTTTTTTTTATTACTGGTTAATTTCTAAAGACATTTTGACCCTTCGATAAGGAGACTGAAGTAAGGGAGGGTTTATTTAAAAAATTTATTTCTTTTTAACACATGTAAAAATTGATAATAATTTAAATTAATCTAATCCCAAAGAGAAACTATCTTATCACCAAGAAAAGATTTAGATTCATTTTTCAGGTACGAGACACATATTTTTAATACATTTTCTAAAGAACCTTTTTCGATTTTGTCTAAAGTATCTCTATAAGTGTGATAATACTGAATAGATTTTAGGAAATCCGTAGCCATTATAGTAATCGCTTTTATGTTTGATTTGGAGAATGCTGTGGCATCTGTTCCTCCTGTCATTTTACCGAAAAGTTTTTCTAACCTACTATTACCTCCCATAGCCGATGGTTTTAGGGTTATTCCAACTAATTCTGCTGATTTGATAACTTTTTGGATTATTTCTTCTGAGTGTCGTGTCTTTGTGGTTGGTTCATAATTTATTACAATATTTCTCTTAGGATCTTGAATCATCTCTAAATTTATGCAAACCGCATTAAGTTTTTTTAATTCCTCTTTATGTGCTTCCACATAACGAAATGCTCCCCTTAAAAATGCTTCCTCACAACCCAAAGCAATTAATCTTATTTCTGTGTTCTTTGGGATAAGGTCTCTGTTTTTTTTTAAATATCGTCCGATTCCTAGTACTACTGCAACAGCGCTTAAATTATCAACGGCTCCTGGGACTTTATTCGCTTTTTCTCCATGTGATACAAAAAATAGAAGGATAACTAATGGTATACCTCCGATAATTAAAAACCATATCGCGATATTGAAGAAAAATTCATAAATAACTGGCAAGCTAAAAATAAAGGTCGTAATGGTTAATATAGAGAAGATTCCGGATATAAATATCCATAAAAACAGAATCCCAAATCCTAGAAGGGATATTATAGGGTACAGTGATTTTAAGTATGCTAGGAGATTGAACTGTAGAGCACTATCGATATGCCCTGAAAAAAGGATTAAATTTTTTATTTCACCTTCTGAATGTATCTTTCCTATAACATTTTGTGATTCTTTTTCCTTATATAAAGGATCTATGAACTCTTGATAACTGAAAAATTCTTTTATTGCAACCAGGTATGCAAAAACATTCAATCCAAGAATGATAATTGCTAAAATTAGTGTTAGGAGAGTTTCTAAAAAAAATTGAATTAGGAAAAAGCAACTAAATGATAGAATAACTAATAATACATCAATATTAATCCATCCTAACGCAGCCCTTGGATGGCATGTGAATCGTTCTACATTTACCTCGTCACATGTTTGTTCCAATTCTTTTTTAACAATTTCAGCACCCTTAGCTTCTTGAGGGCTACACGGCATGCGAGGTCCACATTCTTCAATAATGGACTGAATTATATTATACATATATTCAGAATCGTCTTTAGATATCTCAATCCCCATAAAATTCTCCTTTTTACTAATTCAAAAATAAATATTATATGAAAATTAGATGATAAAAAATATAACAAAATAAAAACTATTGTTTTGATTGTAAATTCCTTACAAATCTTTCTAATTCCAAATGAAATTCATTCAATAAAGGTAATAAATGCATTAAAATTTAAAGTAGGTTTGATGTAATATAATTAGCGTTTAATTATAATCGAGAATCTTAGTATGAGTGATCAATTTAAAATTCTTGAAGTAGTCTGTCCTACATGCGGAAATGCTAAAAATATTAATGTACCAGCGGCAGTTTTTGCTCAAAAAAAGTTTGGCACTATTAAGATTCAAGTACCCATTAATGCTGTATGTCCAGAGCACCAGTTTATAGTATTTGTAGACACCAAAGGAATTATACGTGGATACGATAAAATAGATTTACAAGTGGCTGCAGTAACTTCTGAAATAGCAACAGATGTGGATAGAAGTCTAAATCTCAGGAAATTAATTCAAATATTTGGAATTTATGGAATCTTAAGCTTAATCCATTCAAAAATATTTAACTATCCAGTATATATAATAAAAGATAAACAGTTCGAATATAGTGAAGAAACTTTAAATTTTATTGGGGATATGATTTTACCAGAGAATTTTAGTGGAGACCAAACAATCTATTTGCTCGATGAACCTGACATTAATAACCTAAAGATTAAAGATAAGGATGCTTTTGTTATGGACACACAGCAACATATCTACCAAACTCCGTGGAAAGAAAAGTTGAAATTTGAGAAACAAATTTTAAGGAGGGTATTAGATATTATTGATGAAAATGAGCAACTAAAGTTACTTCAACAAGAAATCTCTAATCTTTTTAAGGAAGAAGAATATACGCTGACAATCCTCAATGATGTAAAGGAGATTTCTGCTTCTGAATTAATTAGACAAATTTCAAAGTCATTAAATATTCCATCAATAAAAAGCTATCGTGTGTCCCTGATAAAGGAATTAATTAAAAGGAGAAACTCTCCAGCTCAGGCAAACAAGATAAAGACTAGATTTGGAAAATTGGGTTCAAAATTTAATCGATTATAAATCCCGGTAATTATAGGATTTATATATAAAATTAATAGGTATAGATAATTTTTGGATACCACCTTACATATGCGATGTTGACTTAAATCAAATAGGGATTTTTTAATCTCCAGTTTTTCGAAAAAGTAAAATAAAGATAATAAATTAATTTAAAGAAGTAAGTTAAAATATAATCGAATTTAGAAGAAGTGAATGAAGAATGGTTGTAGTAGGTGATTGGGGGTTCCAAAATAGATTGAACAGGGTGATTAAGCCTAAAACAGGGCATTGCGTTATGTTGGCTATAGATCATGGATACTTCGGAAATATCCCCGGTCAATTAAAGTGTTTTGCAGATATGACCCCTTTATTTGAGTATGCTGATGCACTTATGTTAACTCGAGGTATGTTAAGGAACTGTGTTCCCTCTGAAATTGATATACCTGTAGTTTTAAGAGTATCAGCAGGAGCATCTATGCTAAAAGAACTTTCTAATGAAGAAATTAATGTCGCAATTGAGGATGCAATAAGATTAAATGTCTCCGCGATAACTTGCTCAATTTTTGTTGGGGGGGAATATGAAAAGCAATCATTAATGAACCTTTCAAAACTTGTTAACTGGGGCCAAGAATATGGAATCCCTTCATTAGCAGTTACTGCTGTTGGGAGAGAAATGGTAAGAGATGCGAGATATCTTGGTATGGCAAGTAGAATGGCTGCTGAAATGGGAGCTACATTTGTAAAAACATATTATTGTGAAAATTTTGAGGAAGTTACAAACATATGTCCTGCTCCAATAGTTATCGCTGGGGGTAAGAAAATTGATGAAAGGGATGCTTTACAAATGAGTAGAAACGCAATTGATAAAGGAGCAATCGGGGTCGACATGGGGCGGAATATTTTCCAAAGCGACTCTCCTATTGGAATGATCAAAGCTGTTAGAGCGATTGTTCACGATAACATGTCAGTAGATGAAGCTATGGAGATTTATCAACAAGGTCCTAAAGGCCTTTAATAAACCTTTTTTTTTTACTTAATAAATCCATAACAATCTTGTTTTAAAATTTATAAACAAGGAAACATATTTCTTCAAAATCTCTCAATTAAAAAAAAAAATAAAGTGTTTAAATTATGGCTGAAGAAATTTTGAAATTTACCAAACTGACTTTTATAATCCATTTTATTTTGGGGCTTATTTTTACCGTTATATTTTGGATTCCAAGTATCACTGGCACTCTTTTTGTTGTTAATTATTCAGCAGAAGTAGGGGCTGTAACCATGATGCTTGGTGCAGCTTTCGTAGGACTTACAATTGGTTCACTCTTAGGAATACTAGCTAAAGAATGGAAGGAAATAAGAATTGTTGTACTGATTGAAGCCTTCTGGTTGGTTGCTAGTTTGATTTCTATAACAATTAATCTGACTGTTTATGCCCCAATGATTTACCTCTCATTGGTAATAAGCATAATCTTACTTGCGTTATTTGCATTAACTTTTCTACAACAGGAAGACAAAATCAAACCTTTGCTCTAAGAACATTTTGATATCTTAAATTTAATAACTCTTTTTTTTATTTTTTCATAAATTTGTAAAAATTTTAGTATAAATTATGCATTAACGAAGGTTTAACTTTAAGCATTTGAACTAGTAATTTAACTTTGGATAACTAAGATAGGTCCTAGATAAGAATAAAATTTTAATTTTATTATGATAAACAAAAAAGATTCTGGCAATAATTTAAAGTTAAACCAAGATCTTTCGATGCATAGCAAAACTAATTATGCTATAGAAATCGAAAACGTTTCCAAGACCTATATTTCTGGAGAAATTAAAGTAAGAGCTCTAGCAAATATAAATTTAAAGGTCAAACAAAAAGAGAGGTTGGTTATACTTGGACCTTCTGGAGCAGGTAAAACAACTTTACTGAATTTATTAGGATGTATTACTCGTCCAGACCAAGAAGAGGGGTTTTTAAAGATTTTTGGTTCAAATGTTAAAGATTATAATTTAAGGCAGTTATGTAATCACCGTAAAAATAGAATTGGATTCGTTTTTCAATTCTATAACTTATTTCCGGCATTAACAGCTATTGAAAATGTGGTAATTTCAATAGAACTTTTAAATAAGAAGAAGAAATTACACCTATATGATGTTGCTACTGAATACTTGGAAATGGTAGGGTTAGGTGATAGATTACATCACTATCCCTATCAGTTAAGTGGAGGTGAACAACAAAGGGTAGCAATAGCAAGGGCTTTAGCTAAAATCCCATTTGTTGGTCGAGAATTTATACTTTTATGTGATGAACCTACGGGTAATTTAGATACCGATACAGGAGATAAAATTATTGATTTAATCATAGATTTAAATGAAAAAGAACATGTAACTTGTATCCTAGTTTCTCATAATCCACTCTTAGCGGAAAAGTTCGCTTTAGAAATTATCCAAATCAAGAACGGTAGAATAGAAGAAAATAGTTAGCACTTGGAAAAAGATGAAGGTTTTTCATAGAAAGGCTTTTAAGGATTTTAAGAAATTTGGATGGCGAAGTGTATTAATCATTTTAATATTAGCTTTATCTGTTGGTGGGAGTTTAGGGTTTATATATGTATTATTAGCTGGTGATCCATGGATAGAAGCCTATTATGATAATGTTAATCATGCTGATTATGTTTACCAGCTAGAAAATAGTGCTTGGATAAACCAATCTGAATTAGATGGTTTGAATGATTTAGAAGAAGTGAAGGATTATACTGGAAGACTTTTTTGGAAATCTGCAATGAAACTTGAAGGGCAAAATGAAGTAAAATATATTCTTCTAGTAGGTTTGGAACCATCTAAACCTCAACCAAACGTGTTTAACTACACATTGAGCTCTGGGAAGCACTTTACCAGTGATGGCAATAATTTGAGTATAGTGATTGATACTGATTTTGCTCAGAGAAATAATATGGAAATAGGAGATATGTTAAACCTAGGTGGATTAAACAATGCGAAATTGAATATCTCAGGTTTTTGTAATTCTCCAGAATTTTTAATGATGACCTCAAATCCAGAATATTCGATTCCAATCAAAGGGTCAATTTCCGTCGGTTATCTCTCAAAAGATGTATTAAAATATTATATAATTCAATATTTTAAAGCATTGAACTCAAGTTCGCAAGAAGATTTATCCTATATGATATATTACTATGATAGCATAGATTATAATAATATAGCAGTGACTTTTGGGGAAAATTTCAACAGCACTATTAGTAATAACGCTGTGAAAACTTACTTAGAAGGTACTTTAAGTCTTAACATTGAAGTCGTTGAATCTTTTGCAGAAACAGGCTCTTATAATAGATTCCATGGCAATATCCAAGATGCTAAAAAGTTTACGACAATCATTTTGATATTTATGCTTTTAATGGGTCTTTTTATAACATATGTCATCTTTGGTAGATATGTCTTCAACCAAAAGCAACAAATTGGAATATTAATAACCTTCGGATATAGAAAACATGACATCAATAAATATTTTCTTAACATATTCTTGTTAATTACGCTAATAACAATTCCTCTTTCTCTACTCATAGGTTATTCAGTAGGGTGGGCTATATTAGGGATTATTGTATCAAATACAGCAAATCTTTCACTGAATAATATCACATTTATGTTTTTACCTGAAATTATCTATATTGGTTTAGGGATAGGGCTTTTTATAATATTCGTGAGTATTTATTTCCCTGTAATAAATGTTAAGAGAAAGAATGTAGCAGACCTAGTTTATGGTCAATCAGAATCCAAAATTTTTGTCTTGAGATTTAGAAAATCATTAAAACCTAAAAAAAGGATTTCTCATAATCTTATTCACAGAAATCTTTTTCGACATAAGAAGAGGTTACTTTTTACAACAATAGCTATGACATTTTCATTATTAATCATCTCAGCTACTCAAACTATCATTGACAGCATGAATTACAATGTCGCAAGAGTTTTTAAATCAGATACTAGCAATATCCAAACAAATGAAAATTGGGATTTAAATGTGGATTTTCAAAATAGTGTTAATATGAGCTACATGAATAATACAGTGGATCAGATATTTAATATCGATGGCGTGAACGAAACGCAAATTTACGTAAAAGGGCTTGTGACTGCTAAAGGAAAAGAAGATCAGGTGTTTTTATTGATAGGATTTGATGCAGAGAATAGTAAAATGCACCATTTTACTTGGAACGGGGATCCAGCTAAAAACTCAATTCCATTACTAGCGAATGAAATTGTAATATCGCGTCAACATTCGGTTGAATTAAACAAAAAGATAGGAGATAATTTAACAATCGTCAACCCATCTGATGAGAATTTCACTATGAAAATCGTTGGTATTCATAAAGAGCTAATGAGCACAGGTTATGTTGCTTTAAATGGAGGTCGATCATTGCTCCATGATAATGATGAATTTGTTGATGGAATTTATGTCCTCCTTGAACCAAGTGCAAACAAGGATATAATCGTTGAAAATCTTTATGGGTTAGATAATATTGAGATAATATTAGATTCTAAGGTTATGTCGGGAAAATTAGCAGAGTTCTTTAATGATTTTGTACCTCTAATGTTCATTGTTGTTATATATGGTCTGATCGTATCTTTTTTCATCATATTTTATAATTCAATCATGAATATTTATGATAAAAATTATGAGTTTGGGATTTTAAGATCTTTAGGGTATGGAAAATTGAGAATTTTAGGTTTGATATTAGGAGAAAATACGATCCAAGGACTTATTTCAATAATTTTGGCTTTAATCTTTACATACCCATTAAGTCTTCCACTAGCTGCTATTTTTCAGGGAAACGGTTCGTTTGAGGTTGTTGTTGGACAGAATGCCATTATATATGTCGTCATCCCACCTATAATCCTTATAATCTTGGGATCTATTGTCAGTTTAAGGACCATATACAAGACCAATCTTTATGAACAAGTTCAGACAAGATTTATTGGTTAGTGATTTTAATACCAACTTTTTTTGAAATAAAATATTGAAATGGGTTATTTTTATCCTATTTTTAAAATTACTTTTAGTGATTCCTTTGCATCAATTACGACTTTAAAAGCTTCATTTGCTTTACTTAGGGGGAATCTGTGAGTTACTAAATCAATAACATTGATTCTCTTCGAAAGTATCCAATTATATGCTTCATCAAGATCTTGGGGTGCTGCACCATACGATGTCATAATTGTTATTTCACTTCTCCAATATTTATTGATAGGGACTTCAAGATTAATATCAGGGGGTGGAACAGCAAAATACACGATTCTCCCCCCTGGAGCAATACATTCTAAAGCTTGCTTTGCTGCTGATTCTGCACCTGTGCAAACTATAACGATATCAGCTCCTCTATACTTATTAATTTCCTTAATTTCTTTGGATACATCTACATTTGCATTTAATACTAAGTCGGCTCCAAACTCTTTGGCCTTTTGAAGACGGTATTCATTAATGTCGGTTGCAATAACTTTTTTCACACCCCTAAGTTTTGCTAGTTGTATATGCAAAATTCCAGCCGTCCCACATCCTAAAATCAGAACAGTTAATCCTTTTTTCACAGAGGATAAACGTTGTGCTCGACAGACACATCCCAAAGGTTCGATAAAGACTGCTTCTTCATAAGACACATTTTTATCTAAAACATATACACCTTTTTTTTCAATATTAATACTAGGAATTCTCACAAATTCTGCAAAACCACCTGGATCAAAATTCGTATTATGAAGTAAATTACAGGCAGTATGATGCCCCTGTTTACAATTATGGCATTCAAAACAAGGGACATGATGGGAAACAAATACACGATCTCCAACTTTAAGATGTTTTACTTTTTCTCCCTTCTCTACTATATCTCCTGCAATTTCATGCCCTAAAATGAGGGAGTCCACACCCAACTTTTTCATTTTTGCTATTCTATAATATTCTAAAACATCTGAACCACAAATTCCAGATTCTTTCACTTTAACTAATATCTCTTCCGGTCCAATTACTGGTTTGGGCAGAGTATCTTCTCTTATATCTTTGTTATTATAATATCGTGCGACTCTCATATTCAAATTTGAAATTGTATTTGATTAACATATAGTTTGTTTAAGAATTTTTATATCTTTTAGATATTTGAATAAAATTGCTAGAAATTATTTTAGTGATAATATTTTTTCAAGGTCATTTTTTTTCAAATTTAGTAGATCTACTATTGGTAATCTTTCAGTTAGTATACGCCAATTATTATCAGCTTTAAAAATTTCTTTAAAGTATTTCAAGGCATAATCAAGTCTATTATTATTGGCTAAGCTAATGGCTGTCCAATATTTCATCTCAATATTATTAGGGCATATTTCCCTTGCTGAATTAAACTCCTTTAGAGCCTTATCTATATCTCCCTTCTCTATAGCAACATCTCCTTTATCCATTAATTCATAAGCCCTTCGGAGTTTTAATAATCTATTTAGTTCTTCTAATGGTTCTGGATGATCCTCAACCCTTATATCAATAAACGGATCATCCCACTTGTTTTCTACTGGCTCACCTTTTACAATCAATATCGCAGCTGATTGTTTTCCTCTTATATCCCCTCCCTCTGATTCTGCTGCCTCCAATGTCTTAATTATTCTCTCTGGTAAGTGAACATCTTTATTTTTTTCAAATGCTCGTGCCATTGCAGGCCAAACCGTATCTTTTAACATCATATTTGCCTGAACTGAAAAATTTTCTCCTGTTTTGTGTCCTGCATATTTTATACATTTTGAACCGGTATGTACTGCAACCCTACCATGAGTATCAAGCAGAGCGACTTGTCTTACGTTTTTCCCATCGTCATCCAAAAGTAATATAGCTAATGCTTCTTCTGGAGTTTTACCTTTTTTCATAAGTTCGAGTCCTCTCAATCCGAAAGACTTGTTTACAAAACTTTGAGTAGCTACAACCCCTATACCCGAAGCACCCCAATCAACTACAGATCCAACAGAAAAATAATGGCTTTGCACTCCTACGCCCATTTCTCCTGTTTTACGATCTCTTGCGACGATCGAATAAGTATGACTTAGAACCGAATCTTTAACATTTCTTATTGAATTCATAACAAGAATTAATCAAAAAATAATTATTATTTTTAAATTAATTTTTTTTGAATTTAACGTTTTGTAAAAAAACACAGTTAAAAATCGAAAAGAAGAAAAAATTTGATTTAGTCTTTTACTTTACTTTTCTTCGTCTTAGTAGTTTAAAAGCGATATCCGTTCCCATCCCTTGTTTGTATGCTAAATCAATCCAAAGCATTGCAAGAGGTTCGATTAATCTTGCGTTTTTTAAAGGACCAGCATCAATGACGTCAAATCCTATATCTTCACCTAATTTATGTACAATTGATTTGGCTTCTAAATCATCTCCACAAATAAACGTACTAGCACTTTGTGAACCAAATTGTAATTTAGTCAGATTCTCCGCACCAAGTGAATTAAAGGCTTTTACAACTTTGGCACCTTTTGCCCATTCAGCAATTTTCTCAGCAGCAGAGGTTGTATGCCCGAGTAACAATCCCCCTAAATGTGGTGCCACAGCGTTGGTGCAATCAATAACTACCTTCTTATTTAAATCGCCTATTACTTGTATAGACTCTTGTACGGCTGACCAAGGGACTGCGAGGACTACCACTTCTCCAAATTGAGCTGCTTCTGCATAAGTTCCCCCTAACACATTTGTTTCAAATGAATTAACTAGCTTTTCTACATTCACGGGATCACGAGAGCCAAACATAATCTCGTGATTTTTTTCAGCCCAGATTTTACCTAATCCTTTACCCATATTTCCCGTTCCAATTATACCAATTTTCATTAATTCTTCTCCAAATTGAATATTACCTAATTAATCAAAATCCGAAATCGTTTAGGTTTAATTGAAAATAAAATAGTTGGGTATTTATGTCTTAGGCTATTTTGAATAAGGTGAAGAATAATATATTATTCTTTGACTAAAGTACTAAGTATCTTAATTACACGAGATGTGTTAACAATACCACACACGCAAGGTTTTGTTAGCTTTTTTGCAGCTTTCTCAACTGTAGTTTTTCCTCGTTTAATCAAATCTACATAATGTGTAATTGACTGTGGAGAAAGTGTGTGATGACCACACATGGTAGTAATTTCTAAGAGCTTTTCTGTTGGTAATAACTCACTTTTACGCACGCCATAGGCACCTAGTGAAAAATGGACAGTATGCATCTCTAAATCTACACTCTTCAGAGCCTTTTCGATTTCAGAAATTAATCCACTTACAACTATTGAGATACCAAAATCTTCTTCTTTAAGGATTTGAATAATTTTTTTTACAGTCTCAATATCTCCATAAGCAGCAGTAATAGTAGATGACGTTTTCCACCCCAGTTCAGACATCATATTCACTGGATTATGCTCATTCAAAATTTCGGCTATTTTTATCAATTTCTGTCGTGAGTCGTCATATTTATCATTAACACCTGCCGCAAGCATAGCCAGAATCACATAATCTTCTTTTAAATCCTTAATATTTCCTCTTCGGTGTAGAGTATGTGTCATTTTTTTCCCTCTATTGTTTCAAGGTTTACCTAATCCAATATTTATTTTAGCATTTGGTCTTACTTCAAAACCAAGTTGTGATATTTTGTTCATAATATCTTGGGTGTTATTTTCTTTAATTTTTGTTACTATTCCCACAGAAAAAACCGTATCAATTTCTTTCTCAACCTCTCGAATAACTGTTAAAATTTGAGGTAATTTGCTATTTAGGATTTTAAATTCAATAATCGCTGAGAGAACTCTTTCATTTTTTACTTCCTCATTGATGTGACCTTCGTCATCAAGAATTAATGATGTTACTGGGCTTAGGGGTTCATATTCAACACCTATTTTTGAAAACCTTATGGTAAATAATTCTATGTTTTTAATCTGTGATCCGACTCCAGGTCTTCCTAATTCAATAGAGATACCAATCTCTCCGATTTTATAGCGATTAGTAACATCATTCGTTTTCATTTCTTCCGTCCCTCTTCCCCCAATGCCAGTTAAACGATGAGTAGCGAGTACATTACTAAAGGGAACACGTATTTTCCGGGGCCATTTTAACCTAATAATTTCAATTGCATTAACAGGACATCCCGCATCTCTATAGCATACAGAGCATTCTACACACTTTTCTTCATCAATAACAGCTTTCTTATCAATTAATTGAATTGCTTGAACTGTACAGACAATAATACATTGCCCACAACCATTACACAACTCAGCTTTTATTTCCATAATAACTTTTCCATGATGAATATATTTCTAATTAGGTTTGTTTTGATTTAATGTTCTCTATCTCATCTCAAGAGGATTTTGTTTTCAATTACAAAAATAAAGCTTAATAAGGAAAAAAAAAAAAAAAATTAGTGACTCTTAATTAGTTTACTTCTAATTAGGATTTTGAAGGATTCATCATCTAGATCGTTATACATCTTTAACTCTTTATTCAAGAAGTTATTTAGCGCTGTTCTTATCGCTTCACTTCGAGAAGGATAAAGATTCATATCATTCAGTATTTGGATTGCATCTAAATATTTCTCTGGTAAATTTATGGTTATGATTTTCATTTTTCACCAATTACCTTAACCTAAAATAATAAAATGTTAATAAGCTATTTTATACTAATTATATTTTGTCGGATGGTTTATAAATTAATGATATTAAGCCTTTAATGGTGTTAACCACTTAATCTCTGATGAATAATTGAATTAAATAATTATTAAACTATTGATATCCCTCTGATTTAACTTCACTTCAGAGTAGTTATTAAATAAAAGTATTGATTAAGTTACGGTTTATTTAATGATTTAACGTGGATTAATAATGAAAAAGAGGATTTAAATATCTCAGAATGACTAACTTCTTTTACATCTTTAAGATAATGTAGACTAAAATCCTCTTCCCGTTTTACATATGTTATATCTTTTGTTTTATGGTCGGGATCTATAAAACCATCGATTTTTAACACTTTTTTGTTAATTGCAGTAGGCATTTCGGGCATCATGTTAAATGTGAAAATTATATCTGGTTCTGTAGTGTTAACGCTATTAATAACAAAAAGCAAGTTGGGCTCAGCAACAGCAAGAAAACTTTCTAAAGAATGAAACATATCATCAACTTTTATTGTTAATTTAGAATTATTTTCAGATTCAATAGCGCTACAGTCACTTACTTTTGGTAGGATAAATTTTTCTTTTCCTCTAAAAGCAAGGCTAATTTCATCAAGGCTTAAAAATTCTTTAATAATGGGATCATCCTTTTTTAACAAAAATTCTTGAGAAATAGGTTCACTTTTTACGTAAACGATCAATGATCCTGCAGAAATTAAATTGATTTTCTGGTAATATATCTTTAAATAAGGATTATATGGCAAACTAATGACTTCTTTATTTCCTCCTCCTAATTGGGCTAAAATATTCATTGGTACTTGACTTGTTAAAGTAAACAAGAGAAACGCCCTGAAATCTTCTAATTCGATAAAATTAGAAAATCCTTTAAATTTATTTAGGATCAAATCAATTTTATGGTTTATTTCCTCTGACATTATAATCTAAATTCGTATAGAATAATAGTTAGTTGGATCAATTAATTATAAATAATAATTAAATTTATTCTTCTAAATATTTTGAGAGGAATTCTTCTAAAGACGCTTTTACATCTTGTGTAATATGATGTTCTATTTCACAAGACAAATTTTCGATGATATCTTCATCTTCAATTTTTAATACGTTTGCAAAAAACTGGTACAGCAGGGAGTGGGTCTCATCTAACTGCTTCGCAATCAATTTCCCTTTGTCTGTTAGTCTAATTGATTTTCTTTGAGCCCAATTTATTAAACCCTTTTTCCTTAGTTTATCCAACATTCCAGATACACTGCTAGGTTTCACGTTAAGATTCTCTGCAATTTCTTTATTAGAAACCCACCCACCTTTCTTACTCTTTGAAATTGAGTGGATCTCGTCTAAATATCTCTGGTAACTCTCGGGGATTTCTGAAATAATTGTTTTTTCCACAGAATTATTTTTATCCATTTTAGCTAGAAATTTTAGATTTTCCATTATTAATTAATATTCTAGTAAGAATCATAACATTATTCACACTTTAATTTTTATCTGTTTTTTCGTATGCCCTCAAACTTCATCTTATTTATTTTTTGAAATTGATTTGAAGGTTTACTAATTATAGACTTTAAATTTAACCTGGACTTAATTATTTTATAGCTATTTAGAGTTATTATAAAAATTTAATGTCAAAAAATTTACCAGGATTCATTTTTTTACTTGTTGGAAATTCTGGTTCTGGGAAAGATTCGATAATCTCCGGAGTCATGAGTAGGTTCCCTTCAACCTTAAAGAAATTATATTCACCTAAAAGATATATTACACGACCACCATCCGAATTTGAGGATAATATATCGTTAACTCAAGAGGAATTTAAAGATATGCGAAATAAAGGAAGTTTCGCTTTAGAATGGCACATTTATGGACTAAATTATGGAATATCAGTAGAAATTGAGGAGTGGCTTAAGAATAGACATCCAGTTATCATCAATGTTAGTCGTCTTATTATTGAAAAAGCAAAAAGAAAATATAAAAACATTAAGGTGATTTTCATTGAGATTCCTTTGAATATCACTATTCAAAGGTTAAAGGATCGAAAAAGGGAAAGCGAAGAATTGTTAAAAGTCAGAATCGCTAGGGCAAGATTGAATCAGAAATTTCCCGAAGCAGATTTTATAGTAGATAATTCTGATGATCTAGATTCTGCTATCAATCTATGCCTTAATTATTTGGAAAGCGTCATTAAAACTGAAGGAAATTAATATAAAAATGAAAAAAATTTGAGGGCTCGGTACGGGACATTCGGAGGCTAGTTTTCCCAGTTCTCAATCGAACCCGTCTTTCCCCGATTCTTAGAAACATTAAAAATCTCTAGGGATTCACATTCGGGTCTCAAGATTTTCAGTCAAGAGATGTCCCCAATACTACCACTATACAAACCGAGCCGCAGTTTTCTGTTTATTGATAGAATATATTTATGGTAGCTAAAAAATTTTTATTTTTTCAATAAAAATCCTAACATTATCATAAATTTTCTTATAATCTTAACTTACTTCATTTTGATATTCTTCTCCTATTATTTTTGATATATTGTTTTCAAAGTTTTTTGTATTTATCATAGAGAGGCAATTTCCACATAAAATAATACATTCTTCTTTAAGAATAAATTCGTTAATTAAAGTCAAAACATCCCATTTGCGAGAAATCTGCCCCCATTTATAATTCTTTAAATCAGGGTTAGTATGGTGTATTTGGGATCAATACCCCTTCCGAGCCCATTTTTTTTCCTTTCGATTAATCGGAAAAATATAAAGTGTAACTCCTCTGATTAGTTCCATTTCCTCTTTAAAAACCTCACCTGAGAACATATTGTTCTCTATAAATTTTCCATTCATATATCTAGGCTACCATGGTGATGACTGAAGATTTAATATATATTGATTGAAAAGGATATATGATAATTTATAATGAGAAAATAAATAACAATTTAGTTATAGTATTACGTAATTACAGAAAAATGCAAATTTAGCAACAATTTTAATTTTAAAAATACTATTATTCATTAGGTAAAGATTATGACTAAAGCTCAAGAAGAAATTGAATCGAAGAGGGGGACAAACCTCGACCCAGAAAAAATCCGGGACGTTCCAGGGTGGGAAGAAAATGCCCCCATTCCGATATGCATGGGCGGTGATTATCGAGCTTTAACTTTTTGCTGTAAACCAGGCCATTCCTTAACTTATGGATTTAAATGCAGACGGGACGAGACGTTAAAAGATCTTAACTTCGATCATGAAGAATTTATAAGAATTAAAGAAGAATTTTCTACAGAAAACGATTGGGACTCTGATATTGTGTGTTTTGGGTCAATAGCTTATTGCTGCATGAGACGTGGTGGTTGTCCTCGTAGAGATGTTGCATTGCAAATGAGGTATCCAAACACACCGATGGAGGAGATCATGAAAACTTATTTTCAAAAGAAAAAAGACTTGTCAAAAAAAATCTTAGAGACCATTAAGAATCCGGATGGAAAAGAGAAGATTGATCCTTACTTAGATTTATTCTAAAAAATTTAAGTATTTGCAAACCCTTGCGAGGTCGTCCTCGAATATCTCATTTTTTTATATTCGAATCATTCATATGCTTATTTAATGATAGTTTTATACAATATTGATTTATAATTTGGTATCAATAGCTTCTAAAATTGCTTCAATTGAGGGTCTATCGGTTTTATTTCCAAGATATCGCCAAACTACTTTACCATCAGGATTAATTAGATACGTTGTGGGAATCGCGAGCTCAACATTTATCTTGTCATAATCAATAGGTTTTCCAAATGCGTGATATGCTTTTGAAAGCTCTGCCTTTCCATCAGAAATGACCGTAAAGTCATACTTTCGTTTTTCTGCTAGTTGTTTTAATGGCATAGCCCTATCCGTCACTATCGCGATTAATTTTATATTTCTTTTCTTGAACTCTTCAATATTTTTATTAAGTTTTCTCAATTGGACTTTTCAATAGTATCACCAAGCCCCTCTGTGGAAGTCAATTATTATGCCTGGATAATTTTTTAAATCTTCTGCCAAATTTATTTTATTGTTAAATACGTCAACAGTATCAATATTAGGCACTTTAGTACCTAAGGGTAACCTTTCTTCTGGCTTTGATGTTTCTCCGTCTGACATGCAAAAAAGTAAATATGGATCAAATTTAAATCTCTTGGATTGCTGGAATTTTACACCCTACGTCACGTAAATAGGTGGTTTTTAAACTATAAATTGAATATTCTGAAAATTCTCAATATAAGCTAGAATGGACTAAAATTTTGATTCTTTTTTGTCGGATGATAAATAGGAAATTTTATAAATTAATGTCAGTTTTCCTATTTAAAAATTCATATCAGTTTTCCTATTATGTTATTAGAGGAAGTACTTCCGCATCCGACAAAACAAGAAATTTACATAAATCAGATTGTTACCCCTCACGATTTAATCGGAGAAAACGATAAAAAAATGGTAAATAATATTCTCCTTAAAGAAGTCGCTCGGGAAGGTATCAAAGTCGCTTATTAAATTTAAATTCTATTTTAGAAGATATATTAATTAAAAAAAATCATTTATATCAAAATTTGTGTTCTCGATATTAAAACTGAATCCTTTTTATGTTTCTCCACTTTTACCTATGTATTGTGGAAAAAGAGAACTTGAAAAAAGGACTCCTTTTTGGCACCATAGCCATTTTCACGATAGGTCTTCAACCTGTTATTGCGAACTCAAGGCCCAAAGTAATTGACCCTTATCTATTTGCAGCAATTACTTCAATAATAGAGGCATTAATATTCTTACCGATTTATATTTTAGAAAGGAGAAAGTTAAAATATAACATAAATAACAAACAAGATGAGAAGCAACAAATATTAAATGAATCTCTATTAAACGGGTGGAAAAAAACTAAAAATGTCAAATTAATTTTGTTAATTGGATTAACCTTTAGTTTTGTTCCAATCTTAAACTATATAGGATTTGAACAAGCAGGGGCAATTAATAGTTCTTTAATTTTTAAAAGTGAGATTATCTTTGCCTTAGTTTTTGGATATGTATTTCTTAAAGAAAAAATTACGCTTATTCAAGGACTTTTCTGTCTCTTGCTATTTTTTGGGTTAATTATCTCAGTGACTCAAGGTTCTTTTAACTTTCTTGATTTAAATTTGGGTGTTCCCATTCTACTTACTAGTGTTACAATATTTATGTTTGTACACACTCTCACAAAATCAGGTTTTGATAGAAATGAATTGTTTCCATCCCAGGTGGTTTTTATGAGGAATTTGATTAGTGGAATAATTATTTCTTCTATTTACTTTCTTTTTTTTCCTAGAAATTTTTTTATTGTATTGGATCCTATCAATTTCATATTTTTTCTGCTAATGGGGGTTGACTATGGAGTAAGTTTGTTTCTCTGGTATAAAACTCTTACATTCCTTGAAATAGGGAAAGCTAGTGTGATTCTTTCATTAACTCCGATAGTCTCAGCATTCTTCTCTTTTATTATTCTTGGGGAACTATTTACTGTTTTCAACCTCATTGGTACTGGGATAGTTATTTTCTCAATAACGATAATTGTAAGAGAAAAAAAAGAAAAAGATTAGATTTTAGGATCTAGTTTTGTGCATATTAACGGTACCACATATGCTATTATGAATGTTATCAAGGCATATCTGAAGAATCTATAAATAACACTATTGATTTTCAAAAGATATTCAAGGGGTACGAAGACGATGAGTAGTATACCTATACCGAGTGCTACGTTTATTATTTTCTTCTTGGTTATTAAATGGGTAGGATCATACTTGACGTATTCCTGTTCTATAAGATACCCTACCCCAAAACCTAACACTACGCCCCCCAATTGAGCAAATACTCCCGCATCTGAATAGGGAGTTGTTGGGGTAGATACTTCTCCTAAATCCGCGTATGGAAAGATAAAGGTTCCGATAAGAAACATTGCCATTGAAATTATTACTGTCACAATGATTTTAGCGCTGAAATTTATTTTATTAAACTGTTTAGACAGTAGAGGTTCTAAGTAAATGAATAAGAGTAAAAAACCAATTCCTAATAATAATCCCCCGATAATATCCTGTAAATCATGTACTCCAATAATAATCCTAGAGATGGCGATAAGGAAAATTAAAACCGATAAAATAGCTGGAATAAGTTGATTCTCCTTGTATCTGTACTCATCCTTAAACTCATAACCCATATACCCCCAAAAACTTACTGAGCTTTGTGCGTGACCGCTAGGAAATCCATAGGAAGGCTCTACTACCCCGTATTCCTGTGCAAGATCAATATTTGTCGCCGGTCTTGGATCTTGAAATAATTCCTTGAATATTCCATTTAAAAAATATGAATATACTAAGCTAAAGGTTAAATTTTTAGCGAATGTCTTATTGTAGGCCAAATATAAGATAGTAGCTATGATTATAAAAACTACGGGTT
>SDBS01000887.1_pt1 | contig 29949 bp, 29 predicted proteins | sample 2277091 | NCBI WGS metagenome assembly SDBS01 (sample SAMN10404972, study PRJNA504765) | marine sediment metagenome | isolation source: marine sediment core GS10_PC15, 163 cmbsf | place: Arctic Ocean: Southern Knipovich Ridge | collected 2010 | reverse complement strand
TATTGGAAGAAAGATAGTTAAATGAGGATGAAGAGAGATGGAGAAATATCTTCACCGGGAGTTATTCGGTCATAGTTTTTGTTTATTAGGAGTGATATTTGATCAGATAACGACGATGATTGGTTTATCTTTCTTTTCTAGGATCTATGAATCGAACCAGATAGTAGCAACGTTGATGAGTAATAATTTGGGGTTATGGTTGTTGTTAGATGTAACGATACTTAGTATACTTTTCATTGGTGTTCATTTTCTTTTCAATTATTGTTATAGAAAAATTAAGTATAGAGGGTTCATCTTGATAGTTCCTTCATTAATATTTGGATTTATACGAATTTACAGCGGAATCCATAATATGGCAATAACATTATCTCTCACCTAGAAGAGGTGTACACCACTACATTTGTTTAAAAAAATTTGGCGTGATACTTTGGACCGTTGTAAATAGATTTTGTTTTATCGTTTTGGCGTTCATAATTCTCTTAAGTAGTTTGAATAACTCTTCATATTAGTTGAAGTTTATTGAGATTCGAAACAAAAAAGGAATTAGAAAAATTAGATTATAAATTGTTACTGTTAAAAAGAATACAAGATAGAGACGTGAGGAAACAATACATACATGAGAATTATACACAAGTTGAATCTAACGATTACCTGAAGCAATTACGTGAAACAGTAAACAAGAGATATAAGGAAATAAGTGAAATTGAAAAGCAGATCGAAGAGATTAAAACATCTTAACTTTCATCAGAGATCATATACCGGTTTTTATTCAAATTAGATTGATCTTCCTTTGTTCACCGTTTTTTTTCTAAACTTAAACAGTTTAAACTCTTTCTTCTAAATGTTAGAATGTGTATCTCTCTAATTTTGAATAAAGAAGCGAGTTTTTTTAGAGTATATAGATAGATGGTTAGTGGAATTCTATCTATTTTATTAGGAGAAAGACATAGTTGTAATATCGGATCCTGCTTGAATCCAACCTGTGATTCCATCATTCATGTGAAAGATCTTTGTGAAACCATTCGCTTGCAAGATGTTTACGGCGATGGAACTTCGATTTCCAGTTTGGCAATAAACAAGTAGTTCATCGTTTTTTGACAGTTCGTCTAGACGATTCTCTATCTCATCAAAAGGAATCAGGATGGCGCCTTCAATATGGTCACTGTCGTACTCCTCTTGAGTTCGCACATCTAAAATGATTAGAAAGGGTTTGGATTCGATCAAAGACTTTGCTTGTTCTATTGTAATATCTCCATATCCTATTTCCATGTTTAGGGGTTGGGTTTGAGTATAATAAATCAGGATTGCGGATAATGTTATGATTACACTAAGAGTGGCTATTTTAAGGGTTTTCCTATTCAATTTTTAACCTCCACAATTCCAAAAGCGAAGCTTATATAAACAGTTTATTTGAGATTTGTGGATTAAACTTTATGTAAATTATAGCATTAACATTAAATATAGATTAATTCTGAAGATAAGAAATAAATTATCTATAGTTTTTAATGTATAAAAATGAGAAATTCCTTAAAATATGCGAAGATGCTTTAACTAAATTTCCACATCCCCCGAGTGTTTTATCTTGTACAAATGAAAAAAATATTGAAGATATTAATATAAGATTAGAAAAATTTACGAAATTAAGTAAGTATGGGTAATCTTGAATAAACTACCTCTTTTAAAAAACGAGGGTTAATACCACAATAAAGACGGTTAATATGACCATAAAAGAATGGAAAATTGAAGAGCTTGAAACAGGCATAAAAAAACTTGATGACCTCATCAGCTTTTTAAATCAAGTAAAATATGCTTATAATCGGGAAGAGATTCCGTATAAAGCCAACCTTGAGTTCTTAAATCAATTAAAGAAAGAAAGAGAACGAAGAAAATAGCATAATCAATTATAGTATTCGTTTAGGCTCTTGTAACGGTTACAGTTGTGGATGTTACAAAATCAATTAGAGTTGAAGCGGTTTGCATATAATGGGTTCGATAAATTATTATTTGAAAGCTTATAAAAAAGGAGATAGTGCCATTGATCTCGCGGTTAAAGCTCTGTGAGGTTACTACTTCATTTGCTCTAAAATAAATCTCCTTACTTTACCAGATGTCATTTATGACATTCTCGAGTTCTAAAGATTGCAGCGTCGCTTTAAGGGGTTTACCCGTTTTAATGTCCCATCCTAATAGGCTGTAATAGGTATCTAACATGTCTTCCCAATGAGGTTTGATACTTATTCCTTTTGAGGGTCCATCTATGGGGGTGGAACCGTATCGCGGTGAGGGACGGTCTAGCTCTCTTGTAATACCTACTCTGATGTTGAATGCTCTCATGAGGTTGATAGATCTTAAACCTATGTTTTTAGCTTCTTTTTGTGTCAAGTCCCATCCAGTTACAGCATTGACGGCTTCTGTTAATAGGGGAAGATTTGTTCTCGTGTTAAATCGACAGGTTCCTAAAGAGTCTTCGAAGACCATTAATCCCTTCGCGTTGGCTTCATAAATTGCAATGTCCTTGGGGTATCCCGGGCCTATTAGTTCACGAGTCCTGGGGTACGTAGCGGTTTCGAGAGTCCCTGTGTTCGAAGTGCACGTGTCGAACATTTCTTTCCATCTAGTTCTATGGTCATGCCCTCGCGGAGTATTTCCCTTCATTGTGTGTATGGCGCATTTCGTTGCTTCGCCTCCAACGTGTTGAGAGGCTCTCATAATTCCTTCAGCTAAGAAGTCTCCACATCCAATTCGATTGGCGATCATGTGAAGTAACTGCCTTACGCCCTCAACATTTCCCCAGGTCATCTCAATACCGTCTAAATTTTCCTTTGTGATTAATTCGTTCTCATAGCATTCCATGAGCCAACTCATCAACCATCCCGATGCATTATTGTCAAGACCCAATCGATCAGTTTCACCAGAGAGCATGAAAGCGGACGCTGCATCCTTATTATCGATGACGGGGCCCCATGCAGCGAGTTGCTCATACTCCGGCTCCTCTACAAGAGTTCCTTTGTAGGGACCATAAGTGATTTTCATCATTGTGGCGTGGTTCAATCTACATGCCCAACAGGGATAAGGGGTGGGTTCAAAAGTTTTTCTAATATATTTTTCACTGAACTGATTTAACTCGTCTTTGGAGATTTCCCACATGTTGGTCGTATAGTTTCTTATAGGTAGAGTACCTCTACCCGCTTTTTGGCTGCGATATACACCGCCAACAGTTCCTGTGAAGCCTTTTACTTGCTTATAGAACTTGTCTGAAATATTTCGAAGTTTTATCTTATCATGAATTTCAACCAAGTTTTTGCTTCTTGCAACTGCAATCGCTTTGAGCCTCTTAGAACCGAGCACTGCTCCGGTTCCATTATGAGCCGCAGCGTGCCCTTTATCCACAAAAACTCCGGCAAATCTAACTAAATTTTCTCCAGCTGGACCAATCGAAGTGACACTCATCTGTCGATCTTTTTTACCCAATTCTTCCTTGATTAGATCAGTTGTTTCATAGGTGTCTCTTCTTAGAAGATGACTGGCTTCCTTTAATTCAGCCTTATTATTATCAATATGAAGATACATCCATCGCTTGGAAGATCCATGAATTACAAGTCCATCATATCCTGAGAATTTTAAGAAAGCCCCAAAATACCCATTAGCCTGGGTGGCGGTGGCACCATTAGTGAGGGCTCCTTTGGTTATGACTGAAACCGTCCCAGAACCACCAATTGACGTTCCCCCGAGAGGACCAGAAGCGATTATAAATCTATTTTCTGGATGAGACCACTCAGTTTCTGGGGGGACTTCGTCGTAAAGAATTTTGGATCCAAGTCCAGTACCACCCACATATTTTCTCAATATTTTTTCGTCGAAATAGAGATCAGTTAATTCGGCATTAGTCATGTTCACTCTGAGGAATTTACCAGCATACCCTTTAACAAAAATTTTTGACATAATTTACATCAATTCAAATATTTTCTTGATTATATAGGCGTGTTTAAAGGATATAAAATATATTAGATTTATCTGTAAAAGTTATTGGTAAAGGAGAGTGTGATAATTTTCAGTAGACTTTATGGATGATAGTCCTCACACTATTGTCCTGATTTGGGATCGAGATGACGTGGAAGAAGTAGAGCGTATTAAAAAAGAATTTGAAGAATACTTACGGAAGGGTTGGATAGCCTTTACAGTGACCTCCGATGAGAAGAAGATTCTTGTGTACAAGTTTGACCCAAACTTTGAAAAGGTCATCCTCACGCCAATTATTGAAGGGGGATAACACACTATCTGTCAGAGAGAGTATAGTTTAAGAGTGAAATAGTTTAGAGTTAGATGTTATGCGTGTATCTTCTGTAGGAGAAGAAACTTCATTGGCTTTTGGTGGACAGGCAGTCCTTGAAGGGGTCATGATTCGCTCAAGCACACATATGGTTACGTGTGTTAGACAACCAAATGGGAAAATCTTAACCATCACCGAGAAAATAAATCCCTTCTCTAAAAAATACAGAGTACTAAATCTACCATTTATAAGGGGAATCCCAGCGCTCTTTGAAACTTTATATCTGGGGGTCAAAAGTCTCTTTCTCTCCGCTAATGTAGTCTTAGAAGAAGAGGGTGAAAAGCTCACCTACAAAGAAGTTGCATTCACAATAGTTATGATTCTAGGTATAGCCAGTTTCTTCATTGCAGTGCCTCTCCTGTTAACTGCCATGCTCCCGTTTACAGGTGTGCTTTTTAACATTGTTGAGGGAGGAGTGCGAATGTTAATCTTCTTGATTTATTTAAAGGCGATTTCACTCTGGGGTGAGTATAAAAGAGTGTTGCAGTATCATGGCGCTGAACATAAAACCATTAATGCTTTCGAAGCAGGCGAATCCTTAAACATTCAAAATGTGAAAAGATTCTCCAGGCGACACCCTCGGTGTGGGACAACATTCATCTTCATAATCGCATTGGTAAGCATCATCGTCTTCTCGACCATACAAACACAGACCCTACTGGAGAGACTGATGTATAGAATAGTTTTTGTACCTATAATCAGCTCTATATCTTATGAAATTTTGAAGTTCAGTGACAGACATAGAGACTCAAAAATAATAAAAGTTCTATTGACACCCGGCCTACGACTGCAAAATCTAACAACTAAAGAACCGGATGATGACATGATAGAGGTCGCAGTTCAATCCGTAGAAGAAGTTTACAAACTAAGAAAAAAGAGTTCCAGTGATAGCTGAATCATTAACAAGCTAGAACAGTACCGCTTAATCCTTTTTTCAATTAACAAGACAATAGTTAAATTGTAAAGGAGAGTAACAATGATTATTATTTTTAGATAGTTTGAACGTCTTGATAGGATATAGAGGAAGGATGAATAAATGAGTGACGAATCGAAAATAGAAGAGGGGCAGACGTTTACATTACCTGATGGACGGAAACTTGGATATTTAATGGTTGGTGAAGGGAAACCCGTCTTCTATTTTCACGGTCTATTAGTTGGCAGTCGATTGGATGTGCTAAACATGAGAGAAGTTGGAGAGCATATGAATCTTCAGATCATAGGTGTTGATCGTCCAGGATTTGGATTGTCAACATTTGCGGAAAAAAGAGGAATTTGCGATTTCGCATCAGATATCAGTTTACTAGCTGACCACTTAGGTTTTGATAAGTTTGCAATAGTTGGAGTTTCAGGAGGAGGCCATTACGCAATTACCTGTGCAGCATTACTGCCAGAACGACTGGTAAAAGTCTTGGTAATTATGGGGCTCTCTTTACCATTGGATGTCTCAGACATGCGAAGTGAAGTTCAGATGCTATATAATTTTATGACTAATCCTTTAATCGGAACAATGTTACTGAAGAAAGTAAGAGAAACAACTTTAGCGATGATAAAGAATCCGGATAAATTTCTGAAATCCAACGCGGGGAGGAAAATACTCGGGGATTTAGGGAGAGGTCAAATCGATGCGGAGTCCCCTCGTCTCGATGTGGGTCGTCGATCCATTGAAGAATTCTATCGACAAGGCGATGATGGTATTAAAGCCATAATTCAAGAAGTTAAGCTCATGAAGAAGGGGTGGGACGTAGATTTATCTTTAATTCCCTCAGGACTAGTCCACATTTACCATGGCCCTGGGGATATCAATAGTCCAGTCAGCAACGCGCATAGAAATGCAAAAGCGGTTCCAGGGGCGCATTTAGAGATCTTTGAAGGTGATACTCAACTGTTAGCCTCTAGAAATCTGAAAAAAATATTTGAGGTACTCAAGTAAAAGGAGTGAATTTTTTTCACCTGAAATATTCACTCAAAACAGTTAGAAGTATGCACCTGAGTTATTATTCAAGACAAATATAAATAATAGTTTTGTAGTTGTAGCGTATCATTGGAGTAATGATTATGTCTCTGTTTGATATTGTACTCAGTCGTAGAAGTATAAGACGTTATGAGAAAAAAGAAGTTCCAGAAGATATTTTAAATAAGATTCTTGAGGCAGGTAGACAAGCCCCATCTGCGGGTAATCAACAGCCATGGCACTTTATCGTATTAACAGACTACGAAATTAAGGAGAAGATGTCTCATGGAAAATGGAACACTTTTGTTAAGGATTCAGCCTTCACCGTTGTAGGTTGCAGATACATTGGCAATGAAGAGGGTCGTGTATGGTCGACGGTTGACACAACTATTGCTTTACAGAATATGGTCATTGCAGCATGGGCTCTGCAGGTAGGATCGTGTTGGATTGGAGATTTTGAGGAAGATGAAGTAAGGAAAGTGTTGGACATTCCTGAAGATTGGAAAGTTGTAGCATTAATCACATTCGGTTATCCTGCTGAAAAGCCTGGAAACAGACCAAGAAAAAAGATAGATGAAATTGTAAACTACAATAAATTCTAAACCTAATCATTATTGTCCCAAACTGATAACGCACAGTTTAGAGTAGCATCGTCACTCTCACACACTACTATGTTTTTATCATTAGCTAAATGATATTGAAGAATGCTGTGGCTCACAAAATATTTGAAATTCACATAAATGTTTCTGCCTGCTAAAAGAAGAGGAGCGCAGGGGAAAAGACGATTGTCAAAGTTGCAAAGATGAAAGCGCTAATTATAATTTGAGAGATCCATCCCCCCGTTCTCTCATGAAGGACTTCAGCTGACACTAATGATATGACAAGTGCGACAAGTAAAAGGTTAATTCCAAGCACAAAAAACCCTAAACTCATAGACGGTATAAACTGTGACATGATCGTTGTGATTACAACTAATTCAAGCATAAAAGTCAAGAACAGCACCACACCCTCAAAGAGAGCAGAGTACACCATTCGTCTAATACCGGCCCCCATCATCGGTCTCGCGTATCCCTTAAAGAATGATTCATAGAACATAAACACAAAGACAAAAAACAGCAAATATAGAGGTAGTGAGATTAAACGCATTGTTGCAGTTGAAAATGTATTGGTAGTATAACTGCCAAGTGTGAAAGCAAACAATACGGCAAAAGCCACCGCACCGATAACCCCTAAGATAGTATTAATTTTTAATGATGGTTTTTTGATGGAATCTTTTAAGAATCGAAAGTATGAGAATTCTGGATTGTTATCTTTTAGTCTTTTTCTTGCGAGGAGTCCGTACATTATCGAATTCCCTAAAAAGAGGGCTGTTATGAAATTTGTAAAAAATAGCGGAGTTATCAACGTTAAGATATAAACAATGACCATAGTAATGAATGAACCAACGCCTCCACCCAACAAGATTGCCATAAACCCAGTCTTTAACAGAGTCTTTGAATGAGTTTCCCCTACAACTTTTAATTTTTCTTTTTCCAGACGCAGTTTTCCATAAACTAGCGATAAGACTGATAAGATCATTATTGTACCACCCGCAAGAGATGTATAGACGGATGCGTTGATTAAATCGGGGTTGATAGAACGCGGTTGTTCGACTCCTAAGACGTTTCTTGTTGCCCATTTGACAATCTCATCGACTACTTGACCATTATAGAGGATGTTTAAATGATCTACATTCTCGACAATGAAGAGTTCCCTCTCTGTCCCATTAATGGTATGAGGCTCATTGAAGCTGAGAGTTCCGTTAACAGATTTATAGAATGTTTGCTCAACCGTTTTGGAGTCTATCACCGAATCTCCAGTAGAGATTATTAAGAGAAGATTTTTCGGAGTTGAAGTGTTAACCCATTCAGGTGATGAGACGGGTGCAACGCCGATTGTGGCAACAGCAGATGCTAATTGTGATCCCATGGTGAGTCCTACTCCACCACCCATGCTATGTCCAATTAGAACAATCCTAGACGTATCTCCCATACCTTTTGTTTGTAGGGAGTGGATAACTGCTTCCACGTCATTTCTGAAATCACTTCGCTCACCCATAAGGCCTTCACTGGATCCATGGCCTCTAAGGTCCACAGCTACACCGATAAAGCCTTCATCGGCAAGAGCTAAAGCAATCATCCGCATCATTACCCGGTTTCCAGAAAACCCGTGAAGTAAGATTGAGATCGGTGCATCCATGGAAGTACTTGGCTTCACTGTTACATCATACACTATTTGCACCTCATCAACTGTCTCTACTGTGAACCTTTTTGTTGGCATTTGAAGACTCATAAGAGCAAGCGGAGAAAAACTGGCGATAAAAATAATGGTACCTAAAACAAACAGCAATACAATATTTCGAGACACCAATAAATCACCAAATGTAGGTCTACGCAAAGCTCCATTTACTACTCTTTGTCTCTACCTTCTTCCATATTAAACTCTATTTCTTCTATGTACATTAATTATTTCAAGTTGTATTAGTGAAATAGACACTTCGTCTAGAAATAAAAATTAAACAATAGAATGGAAACGCCTTTGCTATATTTAGACAATTCTTGACTTAGTTTCTATTTATTAAAAAAAATGAAGCGGTAACCCCGAAGTTGACAAATAATGTGAATAGAAAAACCTATATAAATTAAATCTCATAGATATCTTATAGGATAAAATAAATATGTTTAAAGAAAATCTAGAGCGTAACATTATAATTTATCAATTGTGGAAGAAAGGCCACACAATTGATGAAATATCATTCGATACAAGTATTCCAAGAAGCACCGTTGGTTATTATGTTAGAAAATTTAACAAACGCGCTATGCGTGGTGATCCGATAGTATTTTCAGGTGAAAGAGAGAAAGGAACAGAAGAAGAGATATCGCTTAAGACTGTTCTGAAGTATAATCAGATTAAAAAGATAAATGCATGGATGAGGGAAGGTCCGGAAGCGCTGGACAAAATATACAAATATTTGAGCATTATGAAACTTACTAAGGAATTAAGTAGGGAAATATTTCCAACGAAAGATGAAAAAAAAGTTCTTGCTAAATATTCGAATCAGTTGCTCAAACAATTGATGGATGATACAGAGATGCTTCGAAAAACTGAAACCGAGAAGAGTACTTCGTTGAGTGATACACAGAAAAAGAAAAGAAAGTTTAGGGTTATCCAGCAAGCTATAGTAACTGGAAAACTATAGTATAACTCCTGAAAAATTAGTAAAGTTTCTTTAGCTTCTGGTTTTGTCCTGAGGGATTATCTAAAAGAGTTGTTAACTAGCTTGAGGAAGAAACCAATTTTGTCTCGGCTGCTTGCTTAATTGTTACTTTGAAGTTATACAGTATTTTATCATTCGCATCATTCATTCACCATTCCTCTAATTATCCAGAAATGACCAGTTCACCTCCAATCATCTTCAAAGAAAAGACATGTAAAAAATAGAGTCTGGATATGGATTCTAAATTAATAAAGTAATTATATAATTCTTTCCTGATTTTTAACTAACAATGATAGTTAGGAAGTGAATCTGTGACATTAGTATCTTCAGTAAAAAAGGAGTTGTTCCAAGTTGACCTCACCACAATTGAGGGAAACGGAGAGTTTCCATGCCCAAATTGCGGTATCCTGATTTCCCCTGACGATTTTTCAGAAGAAACCTACACAGTGGTTTCCATGTCAGAAGATGAAAACAACTTAGAAAGTATGACGCTTCTATGCAACGAGTGTGAAAGCATTATAACTCTAAACGGGTTTACACAACTTTCATAAGAAAAGAGGGAAAGCTTGTAAAGTCTTTCCATTAGCTTAGTAACTCTTTCTCGGTAGATGTTTATGAGGCTGTGGTTAGGGTTGGATATTCTGAGTAGGCATCTAAGGGTGTTCCGTCTGACATGACGAATCTGAAGTAATAGGTCTTCCCCTCGATTGCTCCATTGCTCTCAATACAGATGTCCCATTCTCCCTGATCCCCAACCTGAATACTGATTATGGTAACTGTGGGTGTTGATTCCACGTAATGTTCCATGACTGTGCTACCATTCAAGAGAAATCCTCCAACTTGGACACCGTCGTCCCCCATACCGTCAGCGTAAAGCCACGCGTCGATTCCGACATCGTCCCAATTGATGAGATTTATGGAGTATTGAACTTTCAACTGGACAGCTGACCATTCTGCTGACCCTATATTTCTGATGGAAAGTCTCAGCCTCAAGACCTCACCCGTTAAGGCAACATCATTTATCGAAGTGTTTTCAGAGACAAAAGGAGTTGGTGAATTAACGGAATCGTTTGCAGCCCACATGTAATAGTTCTGTTCCAGCGTGGGCGTGTCAGGTATGAGGATGTAGTTGACATCAGCCTTAACTACAGGGTGAAGGATCTTAGCATTCACGATGGGGTTGGGGTTAACATCGATGTCAATAGTAACACTGGTTACCAGCGCATCAGAAATCGTAAAGTGTACTTTCACCTTCAACCATCCATTTGCAACAACCTTCAAAGGAATATCAGTCTCTCCATTGATGGTCGCATTAGCGTTGACAACATGAAGCCTGATCTCGGTATAGTTACCCGCTGGGAGTTCTCCTACAGCTAAGACCGTTGATGTGTCCTCTAACAGGAGCAAGTCGAAGGGATCCGTAGCAATAACCGGTATATCCTTCCAGGTCTCGCTTCCCTCACCCTTCCCATGCACCAGCACTTGGTCAATAAGCAAGAAGACTTCCTGTAACTCATCCGCAGGTGCATCTTTAACTTTGACAATTAAGACGCCGCCCACCTGTGCAACAGGAACATCAGGTGTAAGAGACTCTTCAAGAATTGGGAGGAACTGCACTGTGAGTATGATGGAGATTGCTAAAATAAGACCGATCACTCCAAAAATTATAACTTTACTAAAACTGTAAGCCATTTTATTATCCCCAGTATCTGTATCCATAGAGTGGTTTATCGAGGGATATAATACAACACTTTTGAACAGTTGTACACATCAGATATACATCAAGGCGGAGTCCTGTTCAACTTTTTGTACATCACGGTTTTTGACGCCACACCCGAACGGTTTCATACCAAAGAATCGCTGTAGCGAGAACCCCGAATATTAGGGCGAAGACACTGTAAAAGTTAATCTCCCGAAGTTGCAACAGGAAGAAGACCAGTAGGGTTGTAAACAGAATAGCATAAAGGATGTACCTGGGAAGCATGAGAGTCCCCAGTTTCAAGAACTGCTTGAGGACACCTACCTTCACCTCCCTGATGAGATGATACTCCCCCAGTTCTTCCCTGACCAATCCAAGGTTTTGAAGTTTCTTAAGGTGGTATGAGGACAAAGCAGGACTTGAAAAACCAAGTAACCTCTGGACCTCCCTGACACCTACAACTCTGTTTTGAGACCTTAATAAAGCCCAGTAAACTCTGAGAGTGTTCCCTTTCAGCTCGCTTTCAATCTTCTCATCGTTTCCACCCATCTCAAATACACATTCAAATAATGGATAATTAATAATTTTACTTTTCTTGATAAATTTTAAGAAGTTTTTAATCATTGTGATGTTTTAAGAAGAATTTTTTCATAATTTAGAAAATTGTATATTGTTGATGAAGTTAAGCGTTGTACTTGAGTTATAACTTGGTCGAGTTTAAAAGTTAAGTATGACAAATAAAGATTTTAAACACTAAATAAGTTAAAAGATAATGCAAAGACTCTTGAACCCAGCTGCAAAGTTCAATTATTTCTACGACCATGACTTTTCTACTTATTGATAAACAAGAAAGATATTGATCTAGTTCACGGTTTCATCTCATTCTTGATAGCCGAAATTCTTGAGATAATTAGTTTACATGTAGTATTATAAAAATAATGGAAACATTAGAAGAGCAGATTCAGAAAATTGTTTAGAAAGAATAATTCTAAAAATAGCTTAGTAAGCTAAATATAGATTTAGAATCCATAGTATATCCTATCGAAAATTGTGGAATGATTAATTATGAAAGTTGTATATGATAGTTGGAGGAAATTATTGAATGACTGCATTATCGTTATGTTCGTTTCAGGAACAATCGGTATAGCCTTAAAGTTCATAACATTATTTGACAAATATGTGTACTTCCCATCTTTTCCCAACATCTTCGACTCAATCTTTCTAATGTCAGCAGTAGTCTTTTTAGCATGGAAAATTAAAAGAACATAACTCAAAGACTTCCAGTCTACGTAAGAGATTTTAGATCATAATCTATCATCAATAACAAGCGAAAGTCTCCAATCAGATACTTCTTTACAGGTGATGTTACTGGATGATTGGAGAAACGGTTAGATAGTTGATTGGAAAGTTTACCTTATTCTTTTTTTATGGTTTATTTCTCTTTGATGTTTTTCTCTTCCATTTGAAGTCTATTCTCTTTTAATGGGTATCTTAATGGTGAAGGTTGTGCCTTTTCCAACTTTGCTTTTCGCAAAGACCGATCCACCGTGGGCTTCCACCATTCGTTTACAAATGGCAAGACCTAACCCCATCCCTTTAGCCTTAGTAGTGAATAGGGGGACCCAAATCTTATCTATAATTTCCTTAGGAATTCCACTCCCAGTATCGGTGAAGGTGAATTCAACATTGTCGCTCCATTGTTTACTCGCAATTGTAAGTTTTCCACCTTCAGGCATGGCATCCATCGCATTAGTGATGATATTAGTGAAGACCCTCTTCATCTTCTGCACATCAATATTAATCCCCGGTTCAGGCTGAGTATCGTCTTCGACCTGAATTTTCTTTGAAATCTGAATTGAAGCTAATGTCTCTCTCATGATTAATTGTGGAGTAGTTTCAGTCTTTTCTATGTGTATTTTTCTTGAGAAATCTAGAAGATCGTTTATAATTTTGTCGGAGTACTCTACATTTCGCTCAGCAAGGTCAAGCATCTTCATCAAGTTTTTGTCCATTTTTGGATCAAGCTTCGTTTTCAGGTAGTATACAGCACCTGCTATTCCCGTCAACGGATTACGCAGGTCATGTCCTACCATGGCTGCTATTTCTCCGATGGTAGCCATTCGCTCTGCCTCCTTTAACTCTTTAGTCTTCTCCTCCACCAGTTCCTCTAAGTGTTCAGAGTATTCTTTAAGCTTCTTTTGGCTCTCTCTAAGGGCTAGTTCTGATTCTTTACGATCGGTTATGTCTCTTAAAACAGCTTGTATACCCGTAAGCTTACCATCATTTCTCATTATACTGACAAACGCTTCAGTCCATCGGGAAGTTCCATCCTTCCGCTTATAATTGACTTCAACAAACGAGACATCCTGTCCCCTCAATACATCTCTGAACCGTTTTAGGTATATTGGTATGTCTCTTGCTCGTAATGTGCCTATCTTTGTGAAGTGTTTGCCAATGATTTCATCCGCAGAATAACCGGTCAGCTTCTCGAAGGCGTGGTTGACTGACGTTATCGTGCCCCATCTGTTTAAAGTTGTTATACCATCAGGGGACAGCTCAACCAAATTTCTATACATATCTTCCGGATCTTCTACATTTATTCCATCCATTACGTTACTTGATGTATAAAATTTAAGATAACAATTGTGAAGTTCATCTATAGAAGCATTATTCAGAAAATCATTATTACAAAAAATACAACTTTACAATAGAAACATCATTATATAATAACAGGTAAAAAATTTTTACTTTCTCAACTCAAATCAGAGCATCAGCAAAATTATTCCGAAAAGGAGGATTAAACATTAAATCCAACTTTTTTTTATATAGTCTTAATTATGAATATACGTTATCAAGCCGTATTATAATCGCCAATTTTTTTGTTGTTTCGCTTTGATTCGAAAAGCTGAACCCACCCGTCGAACGCTCTTCAAAGCTACAAAACTAGCGAGTTATGTTTTGTTATTATGCTCCACAGTGATAACTACATGTCCGTTTTTGTGCCCTGTTTCAACATACCGATGAGCCTCTGGGATTTGTTCTAATGGATAGTGTCTATCGATGACTGATGTTACTTTTCCGCCTCAATAAGCTCTTTAAGGAAGAACAAATCTGCAGTCTTTGGGTAAGCTGCCCCGAGTATCACTTTCTTGTTGCTTGTCATGTTAGTCCATCGCCCTCGAATCATCTGTAACGACCCAGGGTTAGCTATATATCCGATGTTCCAAAAAAGCGGAATATTATCTATAGAGATTCATTAGAGATTAACAGGGTCAACAAAGGGAATAGGTCAGGATGCAATGGAAGTCTTGATGGAACGTGTTAACACCCGACCGAAAGCCAAGACTTTCTATACAAGCTGCAAGAAAGATGAATGAGGACCTGAGGGTTTCTACCTTAAGGTGAGATTTAACCATACAGGAAAGGAAGAGCATTGATAATACCTTTTACAGATTGATCTTAAGTTTGGAGCCTACATTTTAATCCCAAACCCAAAAACATTCAAGTTTATATTCTTATTTTATTATTACAAATTACCGAGCAGAATTATTTAATTAGAATACTATTCCAGTTTCAGAAAAAAAAGGAGTGAAATAAATGGGATATAGAGGTAGTCGAGGTTTCGATCGCGGCCCAAGAAAGATGTATAAAACTGTTTGCGCTGATTGTGGTAAGGAATGTGAAGTTCCATTTCAACCAAAACGAGATCGCCCAGTATATTGCCGAGAGTGTTTTGTAAAGAGAAAACCTCAAAGAACAGAAAATTACCCCCGTAGAGAATACCGTCGAGAAAACCGCCAGAGAAGATCTTCGTCGGCGCCAGAAAATATTAATCTCCAAATCTTAAAAGAGTTAAAACGTATTCGGAAGATCCTGGAAAAGGGGACAGCCTAAGGAAGAAACGAAAACGATGTTGCATCAAGTTATTGCCATAAAAGCTGAAAAGCTATGTGCAGCAACGTCCATACAGAAAAGCAGTTGCCAAATGGTATAAAAATATAGAGATATCCTAAAAATCTGTAGAATATCCTCCAATACTAAATCAAGAAGCATTATAATTCGATACACTTTCTGTAATACCATATTGAATAATCATATATTTACTCAATCTTGGTTCATATTGCACTCTGAGAGAGTCTGTTTTACACACATAAAGCCGAGATATGTCCTATCATCTACAACCAAAAAAAGGTTGACAAACAATTTTTTTCTGGATAGCTTGATATAGATTCCAATGAGACTCATTTGTTTAGGGTTAATTATTCTACTTCAATAATTGGAGCAAAATATAATTTTATAAAAAAATGAATAGTAAATAATATTCGAAATTAAGATTGAAAATATTCTTTCTCTCTTTTTTGTTCTCTTTGGATTATTTTAATAATGATAATAGAAAAGATATAGTCCAATCACTATTATGAAACTAATTAAGATTTAACTAACGTAGGAGAAAAGCCATATGCTACGTCCTGTCCAGATTATTGATTATGATTCCCGATGGCCAATTCTGTATGAGGAAGAGAAACATCACATTCTTGAGTGTGTTGGGAATAAAATTGTGGCTATTGAACACATTGGCAGTACCGCTGTACCCAGTCTAGGAGGGAAACCCATACTCGATATTATGGCAGGTGTTTGTCGGTCTATGGATGCAGATGAGTGTGTTTGGCTGTTACAAGATGATTACAAAGATGTGATCCCTGAACCTGAGAATATTGAATGGTATTATTGTTTGGAAAAAACCTGTAAGAGTGAATCTTCGTATTATGTCCACCTACACTTGGTAAAATTTTTGAGTGATCATTGGATAAGACATTTATTTTTTCGTGATTTCCTTCGAACGCATCCTGACAAAGCTCATCAGTATTACGAGTTAAAGAAGGAACTGGCTGTAAAATATGGTTCAGATCGTGAAGGCTATACAGACGCCAAGACATCATTTATCAGATCCATTATCGATCGAGCACTGAGAAAGGTGTAATCCTTAACTGTTAGTTATTAACGCGTTTATAGTAAAGATCTTGAGAAAAAACGTGAAGATGCTGAAAGAAAACTTTGCATAAACCGAAAATAATGTGTCAGACGTCAAAAAATAATTTGTTATGAAATCACAATATAGATTAAAAAAATGGATGGTTGACTTCTCCCTCAACATGGGACCCATCGCTTACAAAATCCACTATGGTCTATCAGAACAGGTGATTCAACACCTCTTCCGCTTCAGTTCTATCTTCAGATTTCTCCCCTGAAGTGGAAAGTATGTGAAGAGGGGTTAATAGTCGAACAGTAGATTATATGCAGATGAAATAAGTTGAACTGATTACGATGCCTTCACTACTAGCTAATTCGATGAAAATGGTTTCACCTTTTTGATAGACTTGTCCGTTGTCTCCAAAAAAGGTTCCCACATTGATTTTTCCAGGTTGCAAAGTCCAGTCTACGTATAGGATCTCTGATTGTTCTGCTCCCTGGTCCAACTTTGTTGCGACGATTAAGCTTATTGTAACTGCTTCATCTAGACGGTTAAATACATCTAATTTGATATGACCTTTACTTCCAACTTTTCTAACCCACGATGTCTCACGATTGATGATGATTGGTGAGTTGGAGTCTATGTTCATTTCAGCTCCATATGTCAATCTAGAAGAGGCAATGTTTCCTCTTTCAGACACGATTTTCATGTAGTAAGTCGATTCGTATAAGTTAAACGGGTGAGTGAGGCTTGCTATTAATTCCTCAATCTCCAAGATGTAGGTGGAGTCATCCACTCCAAGTGTGTAAGAGATGTCGATGTGTTTGTGATCATTATTATCCTCATCGATGATCCAGGCTTGAACCAACTTGATCTCTATTGGCCCAATATTTTGAACATGTACGATCGCGCTGTATGCGTCCTCTCCTTGATTGTACGAAAATGTGGGTTCAACCAAGTATCGCTCCTCTATCCGGTTAGCATCTAATGCACTTACTTGCGATTGCCCTTGAACTTGCCAGATGAAGGTGCCTCCAACAAAGAGGATAGAGATCATGAGAAACATAACAGTGGAGATGATAGCCCCGGTTCCTCTTTTGCACTCAAGGAAACGTGAATTCATCTTCACAGGTATTCTCCCACCCTATTCATACGCTTATTTCTTTGAATTTCACAGTTGTAACCTGAAATGTCCACGATTATCCTACAGCTTTCACTTATTTGGATTAGACTAGACATTTCACTTCATCTTCATGAAATTGTTCAAGTTTTCATATCGATTAATGTACTCCCTTCCCTTCAAAGTCGTCTTGAAAATTCGGTTGCCAATATTCGGAAGATTGATCAAGCCTGATTCGCTTAAACGTTTCAAATATTTTTTTACGACTTCAAAGTTTAGGTTTGCTCGATAAACAATGTGAGATTTCTTTGCACCATACAGTGCTACTTTTAATATGTCAGCGGAAATCTCAATGTCACTTCTTCTTTTACTATTCATCTTCTTTACTACCTCTATGTTTAGGATTAATTATTAGAAAGATTGGTATTTTAGGCTTCTCTAACGGAAATAGAGAATTATTAGAGAGTTTTTACGATTATAGGGGAATAATTAGGGTTTAATCCAAAATAAGGTAAAATAACAGCATTTTTATCCAAAAAAGGAAAAAAAATAAACAGATGCAGATTGCTTAAAAAGACGATTATTATCTTCTAAGAACCAGAGCGTTACTTAATATGCCAGTTCTACCCTGTATGATATTTCAAGAATGATAAAAAAAAAACTTGAAGGATAAAGAGTAAAGTGGAAGTAGTACGTGATGGAAGAAAGAGAGGTAGAGAAAATGAAAGTAGCCGTTGGATCAACCAACCCAATTAAAATTCAAGCGGTCAGGGAAGCTTTCCAAGAGATGTTGGGTGATGGGGATGTTAAAGGAGTAAAAGTGAAGTCTGACGTTTCTGATCAACCGTTTAACGATGAGGTCCTAAAAGGGGCTGTAAATAGGGCAGAGAAGGCTTTAAAACTGACTGAGGCTGAATTTGGAGTCGGGATTGAAGGGGGCGTAATACAACTTGGAGAAAAATGGTATAATTTAGGGTTTGTGACTATCATCGATAAGAAGGGGCTAAGAGGCACGGGGACCTCGGGTTGGTTTGAATGCCCTCCAAAGATTCTGGAACAACTGAAAGGTGGAAAAGAATTAGGAGACGTGATGGACGACATGACCAGAAGAAAAAATACGAAAACGCAGAACGGAGCAATAAGCATATTCACCAAAGGAAAAATATCGAGGAAAGACCTGTATAAACACGGCATCTTTATGGCACTCATACCATTTCTCTCAACAGGAATGTTTTAAGATGACTGTTGAGTTAGCAGAACTTAAAAGTCAAGTAGAACTCTGTCATAAATGTAAACTCTATAAGACAAGAAATAATTCAGTGTTCGGTGAAGGTCCAGAAAACGCAAAAATCATGCTCATAGGACTTGGCCCAGGTTACCACGAGAACCGTGAGGGACGCCCCTTTATCGGAGCTGCGGGAAAATTCCTGAATGAGCTGTTAGCACTAGCTGGACTGAAAAGAGAACAGATCTACATCGCAAACATTATGAAATGCTATTTACCCACCAACAAGGCAACAGACGACGAGATAAAGACGTGTACTGTATACTTGGATAAACAGATCGAGATCATCAAACCGAAAAAAATACTACTACTCGGGAACGTCGCAACCAAATACGTTCTCACTAAGTATCGACTTCAACTCGCCCCAATAGGTAAACTACATGGAAAACCCTTCTCAATATCGACATTATTCTTACAAACAAAAATAATTCCAATGTATCATCCAGCTGCAGCGTTAAGAAATCCAGGATTAAAAAACGTAATAAAGAACGATTGGAAAAATTTAGCAGTGATTCGTTGATACACTATCACGTACACTCAAGGGAGATATGAATTGTCCGAAGCACTCAATTAAAAAAAAGAATTTAAAATATTCCAATATGTGCATTAGTAGTTAGGGAAAACCCTAACATAAGCGAGAATATGCCATTTCACATTTTTTAGTGTAAACTCACCAATAAACTAACTTGGTTCATTCAGAGATGAAAGATCCTTCAAGAACTTAGGTGATTGATATACCGTTAAGTGTGGACTTCTATAGTTTTTCTATGATGCTTAGGAAGTAACCGTCTTTAGTAGAGTCTTATATTAAATTATAGATGTTCTTTAAGATTAACTTCAAAAAGGAAATGCGTAATCTAGTAGATATTTATGTATTTTTTGAAGCTGTTTTTGGTTTGAGCCGTTATTAGTAGCAATTTTCATCTATTCTTCTGAACGATTACAATTTACGTATCTCTCATTTTTTCCAAAAGCCTCTTTGATTCAGTTTTTTGCCGAGATACACTAATCCGAGCATTATTGGAACTTCCCAGAACAGACCCATTGTTGTTCCCAGTGCCGCTTGAGAACCTAGACCGAATAATGCAATAGCGGTTGCGATAGCTATTTCGAAGTGGCTGGACGAACCGATGATCACGGAAATTATTGCATCTTCATATCGGAGGCCTATAAACTTAGTAATGAACAAATTGATTCCTACTATGATGACAAATCCGAGTAGTAAAGGAACTGAAATGAGAATCATTTTCCCAGGATTTTGAATGAGAACATTTCCATTCAGAGAAAATAACACAATTAATGTTGTTAAGAGGGCAAGTATCGAAATTTTCCCCACGACAGGTCTATAAACTTCAAGGAACCACGTCTCTCCTTTCGTTTGTGTGATATACTTCTTAGAAAAGTAACCTAACACCATTGGAATTCCGATAAAAATAAACACTGATAAGAGAAGAGCTAGACTGTCAAGTTGAATGTTCTGAACTCCAGTTAAGAGTGAGACTAAAGGAACATAAAGAAACATGATTGTTACAGTGTTTAAACTGGTATTGATGAAATTCTGTTCCTGGTTTCCTCCTGCGAGACCACCCCACACCAAGACCATCGCAGTACAGGGGCTAGAACCGAGTAAAATTAACGATACAATTAATTGATCATGACCCGTCAAAAAATAGTTAGCTAGGAAAACAGTTATTAATGGAGCCAATATCCAATTCGAAAAAATTGTTAAAATGATCGGTTTTGGATTACGCCTCAATTTTTTTAACTCGTCTAACTTCAGGTTTAGGAGAGCCGGGTACATCATCAAGAAGAGAAATATACCGATGGGGATCGATATTCCGTTAATTTGCAAATTGTTGATTGCGTTACTGAGTGCTGGGAAAAACTGTGAAAGCAACAGTCCGATCCCCATGCATAAAGCGACCCAGATTGCTAGGTATTTTTCGAAGAAACCAAGTTGCATTTCAGTGTCTTGAACTTCAAAATTCCCGGTCATAATACCGTTCCTCTTTTTAACGTATTTCTACAAACACTCATATAAATATTTTTAAATATGTGGATATGTATCATTTGTTTAACGTTATTAAAGAAGTTTTAAGAAATAATGTTGAGGGAACACTATGGAAATAGTTGATCAGAGATTACGACGATTGATTAAGTCGGATATTTGTCAAGCTGAAAATGCTGAGGAATACAAAGAAGAACTTATTCAATTAACTCAAGACGTGGCAAATGTTGAAGCAGTGAAGAAGCAGAGCCGGTTTTTCAAAGCTTTATCGAACCAAAAACGGTTACAAATATTGAAACTTTTGAGAGTTAGAGAAATGTGTGTTTGCGAGTTAATGATAGCCCTAAATATGACGCAGCCAAATCTATCGCATCATCTCCTAATATTAGAAAATGTAGCCATTATTAATCGTACAAAGAAAGGAAAATGGGTCTATTGTTCTCTAGTTAATAGAGAAATAATCGAGAATATGAGAAAAATAGACATATTATAAGGTAAAGTAAGAGTGTCTCGCGTCAACTCTGAAAATGTTTTGTCTAGAAAGACCTTTTTCTGAACTATTTATTTTAATTAGAAGATTTTCTGATTATATCGAATTGAAACAATTGTTCAGAGAATCGGAATAGTAAACAAAATCAAAACATTTTGTCTAAGTTTGATACTCACTATTACAAATAAGACAAGTTTACAACATAAATATCCAAGCAGGATAACAGGTAAAAAAAACTATCCTGAGAAAAGTTACTAAAAATTAGTTCTAAAACTAAATAATCATTAATATATCTTAATTTTGAAATGGTTAAATCAAAGAGGCTTCTTCTTTTCAGTTTTGTTTCTAAGAGTCAGATGCTCTTGTTTACTTCATGTTGTTTGGTATTCGCTGTGGAGTAAGTTCGTCTGGATATGTTTTTAAAAAGAAATAGTTTGTAGATGTTTCTCTTTCAAACCACTTATACTTCTCTAAATTTTCGTGCATAAATGGATTAACCCTAAATGTTATTTATTTAATACACATCAATAGTTTGATGAGATAAAATGGAAAAAAAATATGTAAGAATTTCAAAGCGAACAGCTGAACAAATACGGAAAAGAGTAGATCATGTACTAGCGTGGCCTAAGATTCCAACGATGGATAAGAAGCTCATAATTGAAGGAAGCTCACCAGGACATTTCTATCGCGATTTGTGGAGACGTTTCGGTATTGAAAATATGCCACCCGCCACCATTGAAGAGCAAGCAACTGCCCTGATTGATTGTGTTAAAGCAGGGGCAGCAGCGGTTCATACCCATATAAATGCACCTACCGCCGAGTCATGCGCTAACGGTCCATACCACTCACTCGATGCTGGTTTGGAAGGTGATATCTTTGATAGGATGTTCGAGGAAGTTGACGCATTAACGTTGAACCACGGATGGTTCGTAAGGAGGGTGGAGTCGGGAGAGCGTAAAACTGATTATGTTACGTATCACAAGGAGCTGATTGAGAGAGGGAAAGGGAATAAGTATATTCAAGGTTCTGTGATAATGACCTGGAATAAGATGGGAGGACCTCACTCAGTGGATGCCATAAAGGAAGGGGTGATATATATGGAAGAGCACGGCATCAAACCAATATGGAATCTGCACATAGACCACCTCATGTGGGTGAAACGAAACTTTTTAGACACGGGTTTATGCAGTGAACCATACATCATTAATCTACAAATGGGCAAGCATAGAGACGAGAGATATTTTGCAGATCCATGGTCACACTTCGGAGTCATCTACGAGATGAACCTGGTGAAGGAGGCATTACGTGGATCGAAGTACACGATTGGAATACATCCTGAAGGAAGAAACTGGCTCCCTGTTACATTGATGGGAATGATGCTTGGATGTGATTTGGTGAGAATTGGTATAGAAGACATATTCTGGCTGTATCCACATAGAGACGAGTTTGCTAAGAATGCTGCAGAAGTGGTAACAAAAATCGTGACAATGGCAAAGGAACTAGGAAGAGAAATAGCTACACCTGAAGAGGCTAGAAAAATACTGGGCATAAAAGTAACTTCCGAATAAAAGGCTTCAAGAAGAACTCTAGAGAAAAAGGAGAATAAGAAAATGGCAACTATGGTTACAGGTGGAACTGGTTTCATTGGCTCTAGACTAGTGAGAAAGCTTGTAGATCAGGGAAAAGAGGTAGTTATATTCGATATTTCGTCAAATCTCAAATTTCTCAAGGATATTAAAGAGAACATAAAATTTGTACAGGGAGACATCACAAATCTTAATGAGATTATAGAAGCGATTAAGGTACATAACGTTGAGTACATTTACAATTATGCAGCGCTTCTAAGTGGTGTTTGTCGAGTGGTGCCTGTGAGAGCGATTAAAGTCAACGGTGTCGGAATGGTCAATATACTTGAAGCAAGTAGACTATTAGATGTGAAGAAAGTCGTATTTACAAGTAGTATAGCAGTATTTGGTGGTTTCACCGGAGATATAAATGATGATTCACCGAAATATCCCGTGTCACCTTATGGTGCTTTAAAGCTTCTTGGTGAACTCTATGGCTTATGGTATCAACGAACTTACGGATTGGACTTCCGTGGAGTTAGATACCCGCTTCTCTATGGATCTGGTGATCCTTATGCATACCATATGCTAAGTCGACTCATAGAGAATCCAGCGCTTGGTAAACCAGTCGAGTTTCAATTCCCATCAAATCGTATAGGTCATTGGCTATATGTAAAAGACGCCGTAAACGCAACTCTGCTTGTATTTAATGCTGAAGAAAATATGGTAAAGAAAAGGGTTTACAATATAGAAGGCGTAGCATGCTCATTTCAAGACGTAGCAGATATTGTGAGAAGGACTATTCCAGACGCTGACATTAAATTTGTCCCAAAAGAAAAAAGACCACCACGCAGAAGACTATTCCATGGCACATACTTGAAAGAAGAATTAGGGTGGAAACCATCCTACACTGTGGAAGAAGGAATCAAAGATACTATAGAAGAGATTAGGAAAAACCCCGAGCTATATAGTAGAGGTGTTTATCAAAAAAATAGATGGATATAACACGATATCCCCCAGGGTTTAAGTAGAACCCTTTATCCCCCATTTTTTAGGGATTAGAATATCTAGTCAAAGCAAATCAGCAGAATCTACCCTGAGAACAATATCTATGATGGGGAATAACTCTAATTTAATGTAGATAATAGAAAAAAATGAAGAAGAATTTTTTATTTATTCTTCTCATGTCTTTTTTGTAACTTCTACTATTCCCTTGTCTGCATCAACCTTCACGTAGTCCCCGGTCTCTATGACTTGGCATGGGTCTTGGTTTAACTCGATCACAGTAGGGGTATTAGTCGCTATCACAGCGTTGGCTACCACTGTGTCAAGTCTTCTGTTTATTACGGCAAGTGGCGCATTTCCAGTTATAAAACAACGATAGAATACACTACCCCCCGCTGTTGAACCCTTGCCAAAAGGATAAACGAGTATCTTTCCTTTTACATTCTTCCCAACGAGTTCCGGATCCACTTGATCTCTTCCGAGTGTACCTGTCTGTGGATTGAGGCCGCTCCAAAATGAGAGGCTCTCCTTCAATACTAGAGCATTACCTTCAGCTTTACCGCCGACGACTCCACGCCCATGAAGTATTATCTTTTCTCCTTTCTTAGCCATGATTGTCATCTCCACCTTCCTGTAAGCGCAGCGTTTATACATTCTTCTAAGCTTCCAAACCAAAAATCAGTGTCTGTATAATGAGCTCGTGCATAGTGAGCGAGTTTAGCACCATCTGTTGCCATAACTTTGGGAGTTGGAGTAAATCTGCTCCAGCAACGACTGGCTGCCACATGGCCTCCTGCAGCTTTTATTATATCACGAAGTCCCATTAGCTCTGCGTGAAGTCTAGCTGTCGGTGTGGTTATTAGCCACAGGTTTACATCATCGTGTATCTTCTTCCCTTTAACCAGTTTAGCTACATCCATAATTTCTTTTATACTTAAGTGAGGGCAGCCAAGAACTACGTAATCCACATCTTCAGATCCATGAGTTGAGAGGTGTTCCTTGGCTTCTTTAAGTTCATTATCACAAAATGACACAGTCTCTTCTGGATCATCTCCTCCAAACGCTTTCTCAAGTGTAGGTGCCTCAGGAGTTACTCCGACTACATGGTATAGACCAACGCCTCCTGAAGTGGCTAAAGCTGCTCCAAATCCTTTGAATTCCTCAAGACCTATATTCCCTTGAATACCTGTGAAAACGGGGACATCGATGCCCGCGAGTTCACCAGCAAAGTAACCCAAGGCGTCGTAGTCGGCAGGATTCGAGAGCTCTGTCTCAACCTTCACTAAGAGTTTTCCCTTCCTTCCCTCGTCAGTGTGGAGACCAAAATAGGGGGTTTTCCCTATTACGGAACTGGCGATAATGCTGGGAAAGCTCTCTCTGTGGGTTCTTGCACCAAGGACTGAGTTTAAGTAGATGAGGCAGGAAGACTCAACAGATGAAATATGACTTCCATTTATAGGACAATAACCGCACATATATGGGGCACAAGATGCTGTTAATGCGATACCCATATCTACAGAGGTTTGTAAACGTTCAAAGAGTACGCTGTCAGTATCCTGCCAGGATTCGGGATCTCCAATGTTGTGACTGTAAGTTGGAACAGCTAATTTACTCTCTGTTAATGCTTTGTAGATTTCAGGGTCTAGTGATCGGGATGAAGGTAAGAATGTAAATGCTGAGCTTATTTCGATAAGCTTCTCTGCATCATAAATATCGCCAAACTTCGTCAAAAACTTCATTGCCCACTCTTGGAGTAGTCCAGATTCACCTTGGTAAATTTTTTCTTCCTCTTTTGTTAAATACATTTAAAATTTCTCAAAGAATAACTTAAATGTTAACGCATTAATCATTTGGGGTATATACTAGAGGAGTAAAGAAGTATCAAATCGAGTGATTCTCTGTTTATGCGGTCAATAACCGTACCTTTATTAACTGTTTAGTGATGTTGAGAAATCATAGAGTGAGATGAATGATAGGGATTTTGTATCAAGAAGAGTTAAAGGAATACGATTTTGGGGAAGGCCACCCTTTCAGAGGTGACCGCTATCTGATCTTCCCAAAATTCTTGAGGAGTAGGATTCCAGAAGGCGAGAAATATTGCTTCCTCAAAGCAGAATCGGTTGAAGACAATGATTTGAAATTTATTTGTAAAGAAGACTATATCAAGTTTACAACCAACTATTACAAGCAAGCCAATCTCGGACCCATCTCTCCTGAACTCCAACGAAGACATCACATGTTTCACAGTGGAGACAATCAGCCTAGAAAAAACCCAGGAAAAATTGAGGAGGCGGCGAGGCTGATCATCGGCCAAGCGAAAATGGGTATTAACAAGATTCAAGAGGGAGACTTTAGAAAAGTCGTCTCCATAGGTGGAGGGATGCACCATGCAAAACCTGGCTATGGAGAAGGTTTTTGTATTTACAACGATGTGGCCTTCGCTGCCAAATATTTAATAGAACAATATGGCTTTGAAAGAATCTTAATCTTAGACACTGATGCCCACGCCGGAAATGGAACTTTAGAATATTTCTATTCTGATAAGCGAGTCTTATTTATCGATGTACATCAAGATCCTCAAACACTTTACCCCGGAACTGGATTTATAAATCAAATTGGAGATGGAGCTGGAAGAGGTTTCACTATCAACATACCGATGCCACCTTACGCAGGTGATGATGCATACCAGCTTGTTTTCGAGGAGATCATTACTCCTACAGCTGCAGAGTTTAACCCACAATTCATCATAAGAAATGGAGGATCGGACCCACACTTTGCCGATAAACTGACAAACCTTGGACTTACAGTCGATGGGTTTAGAATGATTGGAGAAAAGGTCAACCAAATTTCTAGTACAACCTGTGACGGCAAGGTTATAGACCTTATTGCCTCAGGCTATAACGAGAGTGTTTTACCACATTGCTGGATGGCATTACTATCTGGCTTAGCCAATCTAGAAACAACAATAGAAGAGCCAGATACAGTCCTCCAAAGGGTCAGGAAAGAGCCTTCACAGCAAGAAATCAAAAAGTTAATAAAAGAACTCAAAGGAACTCTGAAAAATTATTGGCAATGCTTTCAGTAAAGAAAGAACTTGTGAAAAGTTTCTCAGAGAGAAGACTATTGTAAACACTTTTTTTATAACATTATTGATGGAAAATCTTGAAGAAATCAAGGAAGAAGTGAAGGAATATGCAAAGAAAATGTTATATAAAGATCCAAGCAGCATAATTGAGTATTTTTAATCAGGATCTATGGTTTTTCCAAAACTTAAAAGATTAAAATTCACTCCAGATAGATATTGTATGCTAAAACTCACTGAAAAATAAGCAGAAGAGCTACAGAGAGCCATAAACGAAGTAAAAGAAGGAAAGAGAAAGCGTAAAAGTTCAAAGATTCCGAAATGAACTAAATAAAGATATAAATAAAATCTTAGATCTTTCAAACGAGAAACTGATTATCTTGAACCTGTTCTTCCTTATAAAAATAAATCAGAAACTGGACAGAGACATAAACAAGGGTTATTTCCAAGGTTTAGTATCAATCGGACGCAAAGTAAAAAAGAGAGATAATGAACACAAAAACCATGATATTTATATAAAACTCAAGAGAAAAGAGATGTTGAGCTAAATGCCAATCACAAATATAGAACATAGAAATATTGCGAGGAAACATAGACTTTACTTTATGATTTGTAGGAAATGTGGAGTACGCAACTCGTTTCAGGCAAAGAAATGTCGGAAATGTCGAAGCAAAAATTTAAGACCGAAAAAGAGGGACATTACCCGATAAGAAAAACAGTACGAGTCTGCATACGAATGCATAGATAAAGATTTGAATCAACCACATTCATTTATCCAATATTTTAAAGTAAGGAAGCTATCTATAGACCAAAACAGTGTTAATGCTGAAAATTTGGAGACAGTGAGAAATGTTCCGAGTGTTGGGTGTATAGAACCGTTACGGTTCAATCTTAAGAAAAGATGGATTGCTCTAGACAGTGAACTTTCAGAAAATAGAAAGATTAGTCAAACGATGACTACATTGTACAAGAGAGATGAAAACAAGTGAGATTAACATCCTAGTCTTCGCATTCAATGCATAGATATCTCTAAAGAGAACTCAAATAACCGAGTGACTTATTCTTAGAACTAACGATAGAGGGAGAGATATGGACCAAGATATAAACAGGTACATATACAATTCAGTGAGTGATTATAAAGTCGTTACATGTAATGCAAGTAAAGTCTCTTCTGATGTTTTTCCTAAGATGCTATCTAAAGTAAAATTTGAACCAAAAAAGTACAATCTCGTATTAGTCAAACCAAATCTGTGTGGAATGTATCATCCACAACTCCAACTCTTAGAATGTACTTTGAAATATTTTGAACCACTTGCTAAACGAATTGTAATCGGTGAGACCGATAGCATGGGACATACTCCAGAAAAACAATTTAGACGTTTAGGAATATGGAATTTGATAAAGAAGTTTAAGGGGAAGGTTGAGGCCGTAAATTTAATGAAAGACGAAATCTTAAATCTAGAAGTGCCATCACCTCACGCAATTGATCATCTACCTATTCCTAATCTGGTTCATGATTGCGATTTGCTCGTGAATATCTCCAAGGTTGGAACCCATTCAAGAACGATGCTAACTTGCGCTTTGAAAAATCTATTTGGGTTATTGGCAGAGAAGAATAAATATGGAGTCTATCATCCACTCGGCGTAGACAAGGTGATAGCTGATTTAGCAAAAATCGTGAGATGTGACCTAAATATAGTAGACGCTCGAGACAGAGTGATTGTAGGTCTTGACCCACTCTCTGTGGACATCTTCGCATGTAAATTCGTAAATCTTGATCCTCTACAAGTTGGGTATCTAGAGTTAGTCTCTCAGGATAGAAATCTAAAGTTAAACGAGATCATGAATCAAATAAAAATCATCAAAATTTAAAACAATTGAAATGTGAAATGAAATTGAGAAATAGCCTAAGGAACAAGTGTTAAATCGATAGATAGTACGATGAAAAACAAGATGAGTAGTTTTTCATTCTTTTCTTTTGAACGACCAAGCCACTCTCGTGAGAAACTTGCGGATAGGAAGTTGCTGTGGACACTTATCCTCACACTCTCCACACTTCGCACAGATATCAGCTCCTGACTCAAGAGGTATTTTCGCGTTATACTTGTTGATGATGTCTTGCTGAGCATTCAAGTTCCCACGTTTCGTATAGTATTCGTTATAAAGAGTTAGGATTTCTGGGATGAAAACACCTTCGGGACAGGGGACACAATATCTACAGCCTGTGCATCCAATAAATCCATATTCAAGATACTTCGCCCGTACTCTGGAAATGAGTATCAATTCCTCATCAGTAAGTGTACCCGGATCTGAACGACTAGCACTTCTCACGTTTTCGACCACATGATTCATAGTGCTCATGCCACTGAGAGCGAGAGAAACCTCGGGTTGATTCCATACCCATTGAAGGGCCCACTCGGCAGGTGTCCTTTTAATCTCGGCTTCGTCCCAAATTGCTTGAATCTCCTCTGATGGTTTGATCGAGAGATTTCCACCTTGAATAGGTTCCATCACTACGACCGCTAACCCTTTTAAAGCCGCATACTTAAGTCCTCTCGTTCCCGCTTGGTATTCTGTATCCACATAGTTGTATTGGATCTGGCAGAAAGTCCACCCATCATAGCTATCAATGATCTCCTTAAACATCTCGTAATCATCATGAAAACTGAAACCAAGATATCTAATTCTTCTGTCTGCAATCTCCTTCTCCGCCCATTTAAGCACATTAAATTCTAGAACCTTAGACCAGGTTGCTCTTCTAAGACCATGGAATAGGTAGAAGTCAATGTGGTCGGTCTGGAGCTTGTGAAGTTGTTCACTGAAGATCCTATCAAGATCCTCTTCAGATTCAAGCAACCGGATTGGCATTTTGGTCGCTAACCTAACTTTCTCACGGTATCCATCCTTGATAGCCTTTCCGACTAATATCTCGCTATTTCCACTATGATATGGATAGGCCGTATCAACATAGTTAAGACCATGGTCAATAGCGCTTCTAATCATCCTTATTGCTTCAGCTTCATCAATATTACCACGATCCTCGCCAATTATAGGTAGCCTCATCGCTCCAAATCCAAGTGCAGATACCCGCCAATCAAGCTCACCGAATTTTCTATACTTCACATAAATACCCCACAAATATTTACATGTGTCACATAATGATGTTTAAATATATCCACCCTCTTT
>SDBS01000886.1_pt1 | contig 29955 bp, 20 predicted proteins | sample 2277091 | NCBI WGS metagenome assembly SDBS01 (sample SAMN10404972, study PRJNA504765) | marine sediment metagenome | isolation source: marine sediment core GS10_PC15, 163 cmbsf | place: Arctic Ocean: Southern Knipovich Ridge | collected 2010 | reverse complement strand
GACGAGAAGACCTTCAATAGATAAGGATAGGATTGTACCGACCACGACTAACGGAATCGCGCTTAGAGGGAAAATACCGTTCTCTACTCCACCAAGCTCGAGGAACATGGCATTTAAAGCCGTATGAGTTAAAAATAAGGCTGCAAGCCGGCAAAATGATAATGTGTGGCCTAATGACTCGATGAAAACTTCGATGGTAAAGTCAATACCCTCCATTAAGTTTTCAATCTTTGCCATGAGGACTAACATGATTATCAAGGGAACTATGACGAGTACCAAGAACATTTGTAAGCCCGCGCCAAACCAAGTGGTAATTTGCGAAATACCCCCCCAGTAGACCCACATGAAGAAACCGCCAAGTAGAAACCAGATCCAGCAAATTGCGACTAAGGAATATGCCAATTCTCGTCTTTTGAGGTGGTTTATTACGCGTAAAACTAATCCGAGCGTGATAAAGGAAACACCAATTAAAATGGTGAACCTTAATAGTGTAAGTGGTTCGTGCATGGGATCAAATCCACCGAACTTGAAGGGACCGATTTTAAACAACAAAACGGGATGGAGAACTCCAGATGGACCAAAAAATTCACCAAACAAGTATCCGAAGAACATCGCAGAAATACCACAAAACATTATTATTCCAGCAGAACGCAACAAACTCCGCAAAAGATCGCCCAATTTGTTGAGATCAACCCTGTTTCTCGCAATAAGGAGCAAGATGCCCCCGATAAAGAGAATTAAACCTTGACCAACATCTGCAAACATAATTCCAAAAAGAAAAGGAAATGTCAGTGCCATCAGATAAGTCGGATTAATCTCTCCCTTGCGTGGATATCCAAGGGAAAATGTTAGGTTTTCAAATCCTTCTAACAACTGGGGAGCGGGCCTGATAACGTTAGGTACGTTATCTTTGGATTTAGGTTTTTCATGCACGATAACGCATCTACCATTCGTGATCTCATTTATCCCCTCAGTTATTTTATGAAGCTGTTTTTTCAAAACCCATGCTTCAAAATAAACAATTGTATCGCATTGGGCCATATTATTCTCTGTTTCAAGGAGAGTATCAACTTTCAATGTCATTCCCTGAAGGTCCAAGAGCTTTGATTGGATAATGCCTATTTCAGGATGTTGCTTATAGGAACTTTCTTCGGAATAATGATAACTTTGCATTTCCAAAATTTCCTTTCCAGTCTCCTCTAGTTGATTGTTGATGTCAGTTAGATGGTGACTAGCCTCGGAAAATAACTCATCCGTGGTGTGCTGTCCAACAGGAGGTTTAAAGTTTGAGTTTAATTTTTTATGTGAAACTTTCCACACCTGGAGTTGTTGACCTGTTTTTTTTACCACAGTCGAGGCTAAATCGAGTAAATCGATTATAGGGTTTGATTCATCCTCAATTTCCGTTAACTTCTGCTCCATGTTAGAAAGAATTTCTTTAATTGTGTTTCCCGGTAGAAGCGCCACATCACCATCTACATCATTGATTTTTAAGTTAAATTCTTCAAATTTCCTTTTAATTCGTGTTTGAATATCTGAATTCATTGATGATTCATCAGTAGGAATCGGACATGCACGCAAAAACCCGGAATATGGCTCTTCTTCACAATCAACCTTGATAAATTGAGCAGCTCCCATACTGCTAAGGAAGAGAAGTACTGGTTCCTGGTGCCTTTCGAGCAATATAACCTTGAGTTTTTGTAGGTCTGGCATAATAATTACCAGAAATTATTTAATTCTGATATGAATGGTATAACATTTCTTTGGGTATAAATGATCTAATCCTTAATCTAGATAAGGATGGACCATTCTTGTGGTTTTACATTATATGTAATGGTTAAAACTTATATTTAAACTTTAGTAAATAGGATAGTTTAAATTTTGGTAAGAATTGGACTAATTTGTTATATTTTTGAAATATTTTTATAGAGAAAATTTTAAGATCTTTGGGGATCTTAATATGTCAAATTATAAAATCTATAAATAGAGAGAGGAGAATAGCCATTTCTAATCTTAATCAAAAAAACATTAACGGAAATGAAGGTTAGCAGTTAGATCATTCCAAAATTAATTCAAAAAAATTAGTCTTTTCGTTAATCACCTAATTATACGAATTATGGCAGTTAGGGAACGGATTGGGGCATATTTACATGTGATGGAATGCCAGCAGCAGTACATGGACCACGACTGAGGTGATATCCAATGAGATTTGACTTTCTAGCGTCAAATCGCCCAACTGCTCTGCAATATCAAAAACCTGGTTATAATAGTCGAGAGCTCCATTTAAATCCCCTCGATCACATATCATCATTCCATTTTTGGGTAAAATTTGATCTTTCCCTTTTAGATCATCCAGCTGCTCATAAATGGCCAAAATATGTTTGTAATGGTCAATGGCCTCATATATATCCCCTCGTTCGTATAAAATCACTGCAATGTTAGGTAATATTCCACTTTGTAGCCTCAAATCCCCCAACTGTTCTGCAATATCCAGAGAGCGCTTATAATAGTCGAGGGCTCCATTTAAATCCCCTCGATCACACAAAATTATTCCAATGAGGGATAAGTCTTGACTTTGTAGCCTCAAATCTTCCAACTGTTCTGCAATATCCAAAGAGCGCTTATAATGGTCGAGGGCTCCATCTAAATCCCGCTGAGCGTATGAAATCAATCCAATGTTAGTTAAAACTTCACCCCTCCCCCTTAAATTACCCAACTGTTCTGCGATGCCCAAAGCGCGCTGAAAATACTTAATAGAATTCTTATATTTCCCAATATAATACAAACAAAGAGCACTCTTGGTAAAAAAAGATCCCGCACCCTTGCTGTCACCATCCTTAAGAAATGTTTGAGCTAATTTTAGGTAGCATTCGGATGCTTTTTCAAATTGATATTGTTTTTCAAATTCCTCGGCTTGTTTATAAAATTTTAAAAATTTTATAAACCTTTCAAAATTTAAATCTTTTGAAGTTTTAGCTTGCTCTGGAACCACAATTATTTTTTCGATCTTTATACTTTTTGAAATAGCATCGAACGTGCTCAAATCGCTTTTTTTTTTCGGTCTACTCATACCTTCTCACAATATCTTATTATTATATAAACAAAGATACTCCTTTGCTAAATTCCAAACCTACATACAAATGAAACTTCTCAATTATGGGATCTCAAATGTGATCAAATCCGATCATCCAAAATTCAAATGTGATCAAATACGATCATCTCATCCAAATTATATATGGGATACAATCATATATAAAGCTATCCATTTTTAATCCAAATTTATCCATAAAAAACAAAAAAAAGTAAACTTATTATTTAAAAATATAAGAAGTTAAATAATGAACAATGAAAAACATGCAAAACATGAATTTCATATTTCTCTAGAATTAGATGTATTCAATAAATTAGAATCTATTAAAGAGTATCACGGAATAAAGAATATCACAGAAATCATCAGATTCCTAATAACTAAAGAACATAGAGAAATCAAAAAATCTGAATAAATACATGTGAGGTTTGATTATCTCTTTTTTTATTCTATTGCGGATTTTTTGCTTTACCTGATTTTTATCATATTCATATTTTATTTACAATTCTCGAAATTAAATTTATCTAAATTTTCAATCAAATTAACAAACTCTCTTTTATCTAAGAATGCAAGAGTCAAAATGGGAGGATTTAACTCCAGATTTTTACGAACTGCTATAAATTTATCCTTAAGACAATTATTTTCTTACCTTTTAAATTCTCTCCAAATGTAAGTTATTATAACCTTTGACTCGTTTTCGGGGTAATGACCACCACATGAAGACCAAGGGCCTATACACAAAGAAATCAGTATTAATTAAATTAATTTGTTTTATTATATTTTTATCTAATAATTTTAGATCGAAGGGAGTAATTAAATCAATAAAATTTGAAAGGTAATTTTTTTATCAAAACAATTATATATTAAAACTATGGTAAATGGTAAAGTAAAAATTCCCAGATGTATGAGTACGCAGCACCCTGACAATGTAAATTCGCCTTTTTTTGTAAATAACGCAATAATTGGTGGTGAAGACGAAATAAAAGAAGCTTATTATGCTTTTTCTCATTTAGGATGTGACGAGCAAATGTGGGATTGTGAAGGGAAGGAAGTTGATAGTTATGTAGTTAAAAAATTATTAACAAAATATAAATCTTTTTTCAAAGAAAAAATACTAGGTATGGATTTAAATCTAACTTTAAGAGTACCAAACCCATCAGTTGAAAGAACAGAAGCAAAAATCTTATTAGAGTCGTTAGAAAGCATTCCCAGGTCGTTTGATGCAGCAAAATTATTTTATAGAAACGATTTACCACCAATTTTTGAAGTTATTTTGCCAATGACAACATCGTCAATGGAATTAAACAATGTCTATAATTATTATTCTAATTATGTTGTAGGAAAAGAAAAAAAAGTATTATATAAAGGAGGTATAACAATTAGCGAATGGATTGGAGAATTTAAACCTAACGCTATTAATGTCATTCCTCTTTTTGAAGATATTGAAAGTATGTTAGAGGCACATAATACAACAAAAAAATACTTGCAGGATAAAAATTTAGATGATCAAAGAGTTTTTTTAGCAAGATCAGATCCTGCATTAAATTACGGGCTTGTAAGTGCGGTAATTTTAAATAAGATTGCCCTCCAAAGACTATTTAGAGTATCGAGGGAAATTGGAGTAAGAATTCACCCAATTGTCGGGGTAGGTTCTGCTCCTTTCAGAGGTAATCTTAGACCCCAAAATGTAGAGAATGTTGCTGAAGAATACCCAAGCGCATGTACATTTACCATCCAATCAGCATTTAAATACGATTATCCTCCAGAAGAAGTTGCAAAAGCTATAAAAAAGCTTCAAAAAGTAAAAGTAAGACACCCTCAGAGAGTGGATGAGGAGAGGTGTTTAGAGATAATCAACAAATATTCAAAGGAATATAAAAAACAAATTATTGATTTAGCACCAATAATCAACAAAGTTGCAAAACATATTCCGAGTAGAAGAAAAAGGAAGTTACACATAGGTCTTTTTGGGTATTCGCGAAGTATAGAAGGAATTGCCTTGCCTAGGGCAATAAAATTTACCGCCGCTCTTTATTCTTTAGGAATACCTCCAGAGATCCTTGGTTTGAACGCATTAGATAACGTTGATTTCCAATTTATTAGCAAAGTCTATGTACATTTTGAAAAAGACTTAAAGGACTCACTTAAATATTATAACCCTGAAAATAATTTTATACCGAAAGAACTAAAAAAATTTTTAAGTGATTTCCCTATTGATTCCGAAACCGATCAAATGCATAAAAAGATAACGAATATTATCCAAAATGATATAAAAAAAAAAGAAAGTAGTGATCTTGAAGAAAATATTTTAAGAGCTGCAAGTTTAAGAAAATTTCTTGGGTGAATTTTACTTATTGTTATAGGAGGGCTAAAATCATTACAATAAGAGAAATCTGAATTTCAAACATTAACAGACAAATATGCTCAATATTTTGCCCTAATAGTTCTTTGCATTGCCTTTATTGTATAGTTAATCATACAAAATTTATATCTTTCAATAACAATTTTAGTTGTTGCGTACCCATGTGCTCTCGTGTTGATTGTTCCTCAATTTCCGTTAACCTCTGCTCCATTATAGAAATAATTTCTTTAATCGTGTTTCTAGCTTTTTTAGAAAAATATGAGCTCGTGTTAAAACCGCAGGTAAAAAATATTCAAGATCCGATGGGTGTAATTGTATTAAAACCAGCTGATAGAATCCATTTTCCAAAGCAAATAAAAAAGAAGGTAGCAGTATCTCCTAGAAATATGGATTTGAAGATTATTTTCTGCCAAAATTTTGGTCGGATCATAACGAGCTCGTATAAGGAATGCCCCACTTGTTTTTTTCCATTATAGGAAACGAGTTTCCATTGTTTATCTTTTCTTTTCCCCGTGATTCAATTGCTATCTAAATAAAGAGGGGGCTTCTCATAGTTTTAGTTAAATAAAAGATGGAAGATAATTCAATATGACATTTTTTGTGTTTTCAACGATACTTAAAAGCCAAGAGGTTCCAACCTTTTTGATCTCTTCACTCAGATTTTGTATCTCATCAATAAAATCCTTATTTGTTCTATCTATGTTGTTTAAAAATTCATCCTTCATTTCCTCATCACCAGAATATGATAGACATTCATTAAAACCCTTCTCTATTTCTTGTATATTCTCAAATAGTTCCCTTTTTTGCTTTATCAAGTCATTTGACACTTCATTATCCTTAATCGATTTATATAATTCAATCGATTTTTCCATCTTACTAGCTAATTGTTTGAATCTTTTAATTCTCTCATTGAATATTATCTCAAGTTTTTCAAGTGCACCTTCATAAAGTAGTTTTTCCATATCGCTTCCCTGAAAAAACTTAAAACGTACAATTAGATACCATTGCTTGAGAGCTATTATATTTGCGATATATTCAATAGAATTTACAACTCTTCTTTTAACGCTCCAATATAATCCCGGATAGAAATCCATGTCCTCTTTTTGAGGCTCTTTACACATTAAAAGTTTATGACCTTGAGGACAATCTCCCCGGTAAATTCCACCTGCTGCAATTGTTGTACTATATCCTATCCGACTTGGACCTACCATTCCACCTTGACCTCCTAAAAAGATAGGTGGTTGATTGAGCATAACTCCATAAGGAACATCTCCAATTAGAGACGCAGTTGCTTTATCCTGATTTGGAGTGTAATTAAAATGAATATATGAACTTCCAACTTCACTATGATTTGTTCTACTCGTCCCGCCTGCCATTAAAATGTCACAAAAATTAACAATGCTTCCTAACGTTACAAATGGAAAAAGAATTGTTTGTTTAAGACCAACTGTATGAGCACCATTTGCTTCCTCCTCCAGAAGACATCCTGCGCGCACTTCAGCACCATCTCCCATATTTGCAGAATCTAGAAATGTTGATTCTTCAAAATAACCTCCTCTTAATTCAACATTTCTTCCCAATTGACAGTTTTTAATAGTTACCGGAGATCTATTGCCCAACTTAACTCCCGACATAATAAGTGTCTTTTCTCCAAATATTTTACAACCCGAGTGAATTGTAACATCCTCAGAAGATATTAGATTAATGTCGACTTCTTCGCCTATCTCAACTGAAGAAGGATTCGGAATTTTAACTCCTTTTTCAATTAAAGCAGTAATAATTGAGTTTTTGTCATATCCCATATAATTTCATCTATTTTTCTAGTTCTAATTCCTTATTTTCTTTAATAAAACTAATTTTTAACTACTAATAAAAATTTTTCACTAATTTATATCTTATTATTATTTTTTAGTAGAAATCATAGGATATTTATCAAAAATAGAAATATTATCGATAAAAAATATTATGATTTCTTTAAATTAATTCATTTATTTCTACACTTTAACTTCTAAAAAATTATTTCTATTATTCATTCTGCTAAAGTGTCCCAACCAGATTTGAGAATTATTATAATCTCTTTTTAATGATCCCTTTTTTTGGATCATGGTAATAAAGAGTATTTGGAGGGATATCCTCATTTACTATTGTATGAGCACCAATTTTCGAATTTTCTCCGATTATTTTACCTGGCATTATGCTTACATTTATTCCTGTTTTAACGTTTGGTCCTATAATAGTGCCTAATTTTTTTCTTCTTGAATCAACTAACTGCTCTTTAATAGTCACCTTAATATTCTTATCATCAAACCTTAGATTGGCAACCATAGTCCCAGAACCTAAATTTACATCTTGACAAATAATTGAATCTCCTACATAATTAAAGTGTGGAATAGCTGTATTTGATAAAATAATAGAGTTTTTAATTTCACTCATGCCAATATAGCAATCATTAGCAATGAATGTATATGGTCTTATAAATGAGTTAGGTCCAATTAAATTGTTATTTCCAATATAACAAGGACCCTGAATATAAGAGCCAGATCGAACCTTAGTTCCCTTTCCAATATAGACCTTCCCTAAAATTTGAACATTTTCTTCAATCAGGCCGAGTATTTTCTTATTTATTTTATCTAAAAGATAATTATTGGTATCTAAAAATTGCCAAGGTAATCCTATATCGCTCCAGAAATAATCTTTTATGATATACCCTGCAATATTTCCTTTAAATTGGTTTATTAGAATTTCCATGGAATCTGTAAATTCAAATTCCCCTCGAATTGATTTTTCCGTCTTTTCAATTGCTTGAAAGATTTTAGAATCGAATATAAAAACTCCTGCATTTGCTAGATTTCCTATATTCATCTCTGGTGAGGGCTTTTCAACTATTTTTTCAACAAAACCGTTAGAATTTAAAGAGATAATGCCAAATTCTTCAGGATTTTTCACTTCCATTAATAAAATTATACCTTCTACTTTATTTTCATTAAATTTTTGAACCATTTCTTGATAAACTTTAGGTTCTATTAATAAATCTCCATACATAAATAATATGGACTCATTATTCGCAAAATTTCTAGCATGACCGAAGGCATGAGCTGTTCCCAATTGCTCCTCTTGTGTGATATATTCAATTCTTAAATTAAATTTAGCCTTTCCGTCTCCAAAATATTCTTTAATTAAATTCTCTTTATAACCTACAACTAGTAAAATCTCATTTATTCCCGAATTTTTTAATCCTAATATAGTATGTTCAAGTAAAGGTTTACCCGCAATTGGAATTAAAGGTTTCGGTCGAGAAAAAGTTATTGGTCTTAATCTTTTTCCTTCTCCCGCAGCTATGACAACAGCTTTCATATAAGTTAAATCTGCTCTTTATATTAATAATATGAATTTAATGCTATAATTCTTTTATAATTTCCTAATTCAATTTTTTAATCCATTTTTTGGAGATCAAAAATATGTCCGTTCCATGCTGGAAGTTCAATATACAACCCATGAGCATCGAGATGTTCCCCCTCATAAACAAAAACATTTTGTGTAAGTAAATCTGTAAAGCTCCATTCTGTTAAACCATAATTTAAATTTTTAATTCTTACATTTCCTTTAGCGAGATAAGGGCTAAAATTTACTACGATAAGAAAATAATTTTCTTCATTCTGCCAGACAAATGTAATCAAATTTGTATTTGAAAAATCTCCACTGGGTTCAACCTTACATAATAACCAGGTTCCCTCTCTCATTTTCCTTCCAGGTAATGTTTTTAAAAGTTTCAAATAAAAAGCGGAAATTTCTTGATCATCTTCTTCTATTTGACGCCTTCCTAATTGTACAGGGAGTTTTAATTTATATCCCCTTATTTGACCCTCATGAATTAATCTTGCCCCAGGTAATGTTAGTGTTAATATTGCCGCTGCTTTACTTTTTTCTTTTCCGAATGCTGTAATTACTCGTTGTTCATCATGATTTTCTATAAATCTTAGTAGTTTTCGCTGAAAATTCCACTCAGCTCTAAGATGATCTTTTATCTTCTCTGCACTTTCATGCATTAATCTTTCATATAATCTCTTATCATAACAAAAATCAAATCCCTGTTGTTGAAGTTCCCACTCCATATCCCAATAAACTTCAGCTATAAATAAAAAATTTGGAAATTTATCCTTCACAGCTGGTATAACTTCTTCCCAAAATTCTCTCTTAGGAAGAGAACCCGCTTTTTTACCCCAAGTTCTGTTGAAAATTTTGTTAGTCATTAACATTGCCATATCACATCGAACACCATCGCAAAGTTCAGCGATATTTAATAAAGTATTAATTGTTTTTTGGCGAGCTTCCTGTGAAAAGGCATTGATTTGAATAGTATCGGTCCATGCAGGAAAGTTTGGATCTCTTCCATAAGCAAATATTTTATCTGAAATGCTAAAATAATCATATGGATGAGACATTAAATCTTCGGTCGTTCCTTTAATGAATAAATTTTGTTCAAATGTCCATAATGAATCTACAGATACATGATTAGGGACATAATCCAATATTAATTTAATATTGCGTTCAGATAATCTCTTTCGAATTTTTTTTAAACCATCAATTCCACCAATATTATTATCTACATGATAGTAATATACAGAATATGGCGATCCCACTACATCTCTATCACTGAAATCATGTAAAGCTTTATGATATCCTGATTGTAAATCAGGGTGCTCAAGAGCAATCTTTTTACTTGCTGGACTTCTTTCCCAAACTCCCATAAACCAAATGGCATCAAAAAAGCTCAATTCCTTATCCAAAATATCAGCAGGAACGTTATTTAATGTTATAGGGAGATTATTAATTTCAGATAATTCATGAAGCCAAGGCCAAGTATCTATTTCATAAATTATTGGATGTTTAGGCCATTTTAGATTATTATCAAACATTTTTATCATTAAAAAAATCTGAATTATGTATTTGGGATTATGTTAACTTTCACAATAAAGTTTAATCATAGGAGAAATAAAACTTAAAATTTAAATTTTCTTGATTTTCTTCTGTGGAGCTTTCTAAAATTCTTTCATTTAATAAACCATCTTAAAGATTAACAATTCCTAAAACAAGATTAAAAAAAAAAAATATATTAAAAATATAGAATGATTTTACAGAGTTAGCTAAGAGTTTTAATCTTTTTTTTACTGATAAAATAGATCATAGCAACACCGATAATAGAACCAAAAATCAAAACAGTAATATGATAACCTGGAATTCCATCTTCATCTCCTATTATGATCTCTATTGAAGCAGAATTAGCATTACCTGAATTATCTGTAGCAGTAGCTTTAATGGTGTGAGTTCCATCTGAGTAATCAGATGTATCCAAATTATAAGTTACTTGTGGATACGGGAGATATGGTGGCATTAATTCTTCTGTTACTTCAACATCGTCAACAAAAATTTGTATTGTATCAAGACCTTGATCGTCGTCTCCTTCTGCAATTACACCGACGATACCACTTACTAACGCATCGGGGCTTGGAGTTATTATCGCTATTGTTGGATCAGTTGTATCGGGAGGTGGATTACCATCATCATTAACAGTAATAACAGGAGTTTGTATTCTAGCTATAACATTTTCTTCAGTTAAAGCGATTATATTAACTCGATAATCTCCATCATCACCCCAGAAATCGTAATCATTACCAGGATTGAGATTGCCAGTATAATTACCATCACCATCTCGATCGGTTAATCGTATCGTCAGAACACCCTCGTCTCCTACAAGTGCTACCCCATCCGGAAGTTTTGGATTTTCAGGCTCTGGAGTTGGAGGTATCCAGTTCGGTGGAATTACTCTAGCATATACATCTTTGACGATAGAGTTTGTATTAATAATAACCCAAACAGGAGGAGGTATAGGTGGTATTCTTTCTATCCAAAATCTTAATGGCCACCGAAATATAAGGATATCTGGACAATTTAAACCTGTTCCAATCCATACGTTTAATGCGTCTGTTCCATCTCCGCCATTTGGTAAATTACCAGCTCCATCAACTTCATTCCCAATTTCATCATGGTTATCATCTATCCATGGAAATTGGTCGCTTCCATATCCCAAAGCAGCAACATTTACTACTGCATCTTCAAATGCCTCTCCAATAGTTTTACATTGTCTAATTGATGACCAAAATGTTTCAGAGAAGGCAGCCCAATCCCAAGCAGCATTCACAAAGGAATTATGTGTTATGTCAGTTGCAGCTACCACAATCCGATTATCTTTACTAACTGGATTAATAAATGATCCCGCATGACAGGCCTCATATATTATAATAGTACGATTGAGGCCGGTACTAGCCTCTAAATTGTCTAAATAGGTGTTTAAATGAGTGTCAGTAAGATCTGTCCCGGGAATAGTCATATAACCAGTTCCACCATGATTAAATAGATAAATACCAAGACCGTGAGTGACATCCACCCTACTTGCTGCCCATGTTTCAATCGCCCATTGAATGTTTGCTAGTGTTGTATCAGCATCTCGATAAGAAGATTGTGGGTTTGCTACCGTTGCATAGGCAGGATCTAAATAATATATCTCGCTAGCTGTGAAGCCTCGGTTTATTAGCGCTTCATATGCCTTATCAGTTCCACTTCTTATCAGCTCTAATTTATCATGATCCGATCTATCTCCTGCAATGACTATCCACGCAGCTAAATTTGCGCTTACTGCTGCCTTAGGCTCACTTTTAATTTGAATATTTGAGTTTGGAATGGTTGTATATGTACTAATGTGAACTGAGAAAAAAGAGGTAACTAATATTAGAATTAATAAAATTCTACTGTATGCTTTTTTCATCTTTTTATTACACTTCTTTTTTTTTAAAATATAAGTTGAATATTAATTTAGCAAGTCCAATATAAAAACATATCGTTAATTAAATATAAAAAAGGATAAGTACGTTAATTACTTGAAAGAAGCACACTTAATTTTATTGGAAAATTAATAAATTTCACATTTTTATTAGTTTTAATTTTCGTATCCAAAAAAAAATATATTTAATAGCTCTAAATTTTTGGATGTTTAAGCCATTTTATTTTATAATCAAACATTTTTATTATTAATATGAACCACTTTTATACTTTTAATCATTCTCATCTAAGAAATCGAGGTTTACAACCATCTTTTTTTTCTGTGGATCTTTTTTGAATGTTGCTCCATTTTTCCCTAAATCGTCAACATTTTCAAATTTCATAAAATCCATCTCATCTTGAGAACCTTCCTTAAATAAATCTTCGAATTCTCCCAGTTGATCTTTAAAATTTCCAAGTTTTTTTGACGCGACTTTCTGGACAACTTTACCAAAGCCCTCACTAACCTTATTCATAAATTTTGAATGACGAATACCTTTTGATTTCTTTAACATACTCAATTCTTGTTGGATATATAAACTCCACTGATCTTGTGGAACTCCCATAGATCTGAGTTCACTTTTCGTTTTCTGTATTAATTCTTTTTCTTCTATTGAAAAAGAGTGTTTGGTCTTTTTTTTTTTACTCATAACAATATAAATAACGATTTTAAAGATTTAAAAGATTTTAATGATATAAAAGCTCGTAAAATCTAATTAACATAAAGAGGAATCTAGCTTATCTAATCCACATTCTATAATATCATGTGTTCTCTCGAAATTAAGCTTTATTCAATATTCTGGATAAAATAAATTAAAGCAGATTTTGATTTGAATATTCATAAAAAATTGCTAGACTAAAAATCTCCAACTTATACATAAGTTTTAACCGATATTATTATTAGCTTGTTAATGTTAAATCTAATGATTCGATTACAGTCTTAAATCTTTTGAAAGGAGTAGTATTTCCTTGGAATTTTTTAATATTTTCTGCAAATTCTTTCCAAAATCGAATATATATTATAGAAAGTATTTTATTTACAACCTCTTCAGAGTTTTTGACTGTAGATCTGGATAACATGAAGTAATCATATCCATCCTTTTTATAGAGCGTAAAACGATCTTCTCCTATTATCATTGATTTGAGTAAGCTTTGGCTCATTTCTAAGCTAAATTGTTGCATTGCAGTTACAAATCCTCCCAATATACCATGATCTATTTCAGAGAAGGGTGCATAACTAAAAAACTCAATTCCTGTTGAAAATGAAAATATCCAAATCTCTTTAACGTCCCCCATTGGTTGAAACACCTTCGGAGGAGTGATAGTTATGTTATGTAGCTTGTCAGACACTTTTTTTATCTCTTCCGAATAAAGAGAGACCTTTTCATAATCTTTCATTTCAGTATATAATTCATTCAGGAAATTTAATAGTTTTAACTCATCAAGGACAGGAGTCTTAAAATCCATATAGATGTCAAGTGCATGATGTAAATGCTCAATTCCCTCCTCTTTATTACTCGTTGCTATTAAAGATTCGCCCAATTGTTGATGAAATTTAGCAATTGTGTATAAATCCACGAATTTATATCCCGCTATATTCAAGAGAATACTATTTATTGTTACTATGTTTTCTTGATACATTTGCAGTTTTGTTTGCTTCTGAACGATTCTCTTAATAATTTTGATTTCCTTTCCTGAATTTTTTCTTATTGTGGCATATTCTAAAGCTTTGCCATAGAATTCAAGAAATCTCAAATCATCACCTAAGAAATCATAAATATTTCCAATTAATTTATACACATCAATTAAAACATTATAATCTTTAAGTTCAATTAATAAATCAACACATTTAGTAAAATGATTTATGGCATCATATAAATAAGTTTGATATTTTTCAGTTTGTGCGATACCTTGATTTTTAAGGATTTTAACCATGATCTTAAAATTTAATACTCCTAATTCATATAATATTTGTGATTGTTGCTTTTTAAGAGCTAAAGATAATTGCATTTCAGTGCAAATTAGCAAAGCTTTCAAAAATTCTTCAAGAGCATCTTTAAATTTTTCAAAATGTACTAAAATCCTCCCATATATTGTATGAAATTGCAATTTATTAATATGTTTAACATTTACGATGTTAATATTTTCGAATTTTTCTAATGCCTTAGGATAATTCTTGTTTTTGTAGGCACAAAATCCCTCCATGAACATACTCACTTCTACATATTTTTCTTTTTCCAAATCTCTGGCTAAGTCTTCTAAACGTGAGAAATATTCTCGAGCAACCAAAAATTGTTTTTTTTGCGTAAATAAAGATGCTAAAATATAAAGAACCTCCATAACTAGATGCTTGTGATCTTCTTGTTCAAATTTCTGCAAAACTTTTTTCAATATTTTATAAGCTTCATCGAAATTTTTTGTTTGAAATAATTTTATTCCTGCTTGAAAGTCTTCCATTGCGGCAGTATAAGAATAGAGCTCACTTATTTCTACTTTAGGTTCCCTTTTTATAAATTTTAACATCAAAACATCTTTAATGTTTTGATAGTAGTCTTTTATTGAAATTTTTTGATTTCTCATATATTCTTGAGAGATTTTTAGCATAACCTCATCAAATATCTTTAAATCCTCATCAGAAAAATAATCTGGCGTGAGTAGAACAATTAGATATGGTTGACCTCCGCCTGGAAGATCAAAATTTGGGATTAAATTCAGTAATACTTTAGACTTTTTATTAATAGATTTAATGGGGAGTATAAATTTAGTCTCCTCGAACGTCATTTCTTGAGTATCCCAGAAAAATTGATAGGCTGTAAATATCTTGATTGCATAATTTTCTAGATCTCCAATCCTATATTTAGGATAAAAATCTACAATTACTGAGCCAATATCACTGTCCCACATGGCGATAAAAGCAATAATTTCTGCGTGTTCTGGATTTTCTAAAACGTCATCGGTATTTCTTTCAGTTTCCATAATCATCAATATCTTAATTTTTTAATTCACTAAAGTCCAATTTTTCTAAAATATCTTCAAAATTCGCAAACCTAGTAATGTCATCATCAAATTTTTCTAAATAAGGTTGATATTGCTTCCAAAATTCATCATATATAATAGGCAGCATCTTTTCGATAAAATTCATCGATGTCGTTATATTTGAACGTGAGAGAATAAAAATCGGACGATCTTCTGATCTATAAATAGTATATTTACCTGAACCAAGAGTTATACAATTAAGTTGATCAGAGGCTAATTCCATACTAAAATTTGTTAAAGCTGAAAGAAAATTTCCAAATAACTGTGGATTAAAATTAGTTTCAGGTGCATGAGCAAATAATTGTGTCCCCATATTCATAAAAATCCATACTTCTCTAACTTCACCAATTAGACCAAAACTTATTTTTTTCTTGTTGTCTAATTCTTTAAGCTCATCATTTTTTGTATTATATTGATCTTGGTAATATTGAATGTATTTTTGATCGCCAGATTCCTTGTAAATATCAATAATATTTTGTAAAGTTTCTAAACTTTCTTGAACAGGAGTTTCGAATTTATCATAAATATTTATTGCAATTAATAACTCTGAAAGGGCATCTTTGCTCTTTCCTAATTTATGTAATGATTCTCCTAACTGCCTGTGAAATCCACTTATCGTATATAAATCAATAAAAGCATACGAGACTATTTTTGCAAGCATTTCATCAATTTCTTTGACAATAACTTCATGTAACTCAAGATTTACTAATGTGCGAACTATTAATTTGAAAGATTTTAATCTATTAACTATATCATTACTAGTCTCAGAATATTCTAATGCTTTCTTATAGGATTCTAAAGAGAGTTTAAAATCTTCTAAATATTCATATATATTCCCAATTAGCTGATAATTATATATGAGATTAGGATATCTATTTATTGTTTCATAAATTTCTATAGAGGATTTATAATAATCAATGGAGTTGTTTAAAAAAGATTTAAATGTCTTTTCATCAACTTTTCCAGATCTCATCATGGCAATCGCCATATTATAATTTGTATGACCGAGTTCAAGTAAGAGTTTTCCATATTTTTCTTGATTCTCCTCGGATTTCTCTAAATCTTCGCTAATTTTTAAAGTTTTCAGTAAAATAGTGATTGCATTGGCGTTCATTTCTAAAACTCTCAAAATTTGTCCGTAAAGAAAGAAATAATTAAACTTATTAATAAACTGAAGATCCATGGTTTCCAATTTTGAAAACTTTTTTATTGCTTCTTTATAATCTAAGTTCTTATACGCACAAACACCAGCCATAAACAAAGAGGTTTCGTAATATTTTTTATGCTGCAACTGACTTGCGAGTTCTTCTAAATCTAAATAATAATGACGAGCTGTATCATATTTTTGTAGCTGAATTAATACGGATCCAAGTGCAAAACTAGTTTCTAGTATTAGATCTAACTTATTTTCACTTTTAAATCTTAAATATGCTTTTTTTAATAGAAAATATGCAGGGTGATAATTTTTTTTAGTAAATTGTTCAATACCTTGCTTAAAGTCTAATAAAGCATTAGGAAAAGAATAATCTTCTTCCAATGACATAACAGAATCTTGTACTTTTTGTTCCAGTATGAATATTTCATTTATTTCTTCATAATAATTATTTAATAAGAGATTTTTAGTATTAGAAAAATCTTCTCCAATATTTATTAGAATATTATCAAATTTTTCCAACAAATCATCAGATGAGTAATCGGGTAATAAAAGACCAATAATAAAAGCTTGGGGATTATCAATATTCTCCGTCTTATCCATGGAATCTAAAAAAATTTTTGACCTTCTATTAATGTTCTTGAAAGGTAATGTAAAGAGGATGCGATTGATTATCTTTTCCTTATCATTATAATAAAAATTTTGATACGTTATAAAAATTTGCATTGCTATTGTTTCTAAGTCAATTTCATTCGAATTTGGTTGATATTCTAGCACTTTAGGGCCAAATTCTCTACTCCATTTAGCAATAAAAACACAAGGTTGATTAAAATTCTTATATGACAATGATCTTTTCTCTCTTAATCAATATTTTTTATAGAGATTTTGGTTTTATTTTTTTTGGACCATGACCCATAATTTAGCACCTTCACATTATTGGTTATATTCCTCTAATTGACTGATTATTTCATCATAATTCTTTAAAGCCTCGGTCAAGTTTTTGTTATTAACCGAATTCATGCCCTTTTTACTTAAATTTGTTATCGATATCTTAATCTCCTCCAGGCGATAGAGCTCTAACAGTCTATAATGATAATTCATTGTTTCTGCTTTAAAAGATCCCACATTCCATTTAATGAATTCCCCAATTTTAGAACTAGAAACCTCTACAGGTGATAGATTGGTAGGTGCTTTTATAAAATGAAGATAATATAGGGGAATAATATCTTCAACCACAACACCATCTAGAGTAAACCCATAATTATTTGTAAGAGGTAATTTCGCATCGTAAATTCCCTCGAGACCTATATTACTTAAATTAAAATGAGTTTTTATGATTTTTACTTGTCCTTCTAAGATAAAAATTAACGTTCGAGAGACCTTACGTCGTAGATCATACTTAATTTCGACTTTCGCTTTAGGAGGTATATTTTGAATTTTCCAAGTTAATTCCAAACCTTCTTTACTTAATGATTTATCTGGCAATTCTTCGACTACTTTACCATTTAATTCGATATTTGTTATTTCAAAATTATATGGGATTAGATCAGTAAGTATTGCTTCTTCAATTGCGTCATCAAAGGGATTTTCTAAACCCGATTGTACGTTACATTGTAAAAAATCTTCAGGTCCTCCAGATTCTTGGACTTCAATTATTTTTTCCTCTTCTATTACTTCTCCTGAGGCGCTTGTCAATAAAACTTTATTTTTAATTTCTTTCTTTACCTCAACACGATGTTCTGAAAGTAATGAACCGACTTGCTCAAGCATATCATTCAAATCTGAAGATAAATCTCCAAGAAGCTCACTCACAGAGAATTCTTCAAGTATGGGCATAGTATCTTCTTCCATTTTAAATATGTTTTGAATCTCCTTTCCTTTACTTAAAATCTTCTCTTTTTCTTCATTTTCTGATTGAATTTTTGCTTCAAGTTCTTCTCTAAATCCCTTTAAAAGAGTTGAATATTTCTCTATTAAATCTTTCTTATCTTTAGATTCATGGAATGTTATACTTAGTCCATTAAATCTTAAAAGCTTGATATTACCTGCTAATTGGATTAATTTCTCACAATATCTTATAGCAGCATTTAAATGTTGCTTCTCTTGATTTTCACTGATTTTCTCTTCTAAATTTGAAATTTCCTTCTTTATTTTAATAAAGTTTTCTTCTGCATCCAACAGTTCTTTCTTACGTTCTTCAAGTCTTTCTTTAAAATTCGGAAGATCATGTTTCTGTGTGGATCCTAAAATCCCTTTTATAATTAAAACAGCCTCTTCAAATTTAGATTGATTTTGTAATTCTAAACTTTCGTCAAGAATTTTGTTTAACAACTTTGAATCTTCTTCTATTCTAATTTGTAGTTTCTTAGCCTCAGATTTTGCTATTACATCTTTTATAAATTCTTCTTGATCTTTCTCCAGAGCGATATCATCTATTTCCTTTGCTAATTTAACAATATCTCTTGAAACCTCTAAAGCGTCATCATATTCTTCTGATATAAGTTTATTTTTTGCTTGTTCTCTTAAATTGCCTATCTCTGAGATTATAAGAGCCTTTGCTTCACGTTTTTCTTTAACTTCCTCCAAAAGGGTTGAATATTTTTCCATTAATTCTTTCTTATCAATAGATTCTGCTAATTGGATTAATTTCTCACAATATTCTAATGTATCATTTAAATTTTTTTTCTCTTGAGTTTCACCGATTTTCTCTTCTAAATTTGATATTTCCTTATTTATTTTAATATATTTTTCTCCTGACTCCAATAGTTCTTTCTTGCGTTCTTCAAGTTTTTCTTTATATTTTGGAAGATCACGGTTCTGAGTGGATTCTAAAATCCCTTCTATACTTAAAACAGCCTCTTCAAATTTAGATTGTTTTTCTAATTCTGAACTTTCTTCAAGAATTTTTTTAATTTCTTCTATCGCCTTATTATCTTCTTCTATTTTAATTTGTAGTTTTTTAGCATCAGATTTTACTGTTACGGCGTGTATAAATTCTTCTTGGTCTTTCTCCAGAGATATATCATCTATTTCCTTTGCTAATTTAATAATATCTTTTGCGACCCCTATAGCGGCATCAAATTCTTCTGATTTAATTTTTTGTTCTGCTTGATCTCTTAAATTGTCTATTTCTGAGATTACAGGAGCTAATTTTGTTTCTTGGTAATTAATATATTCCTCTAACTCCTTCTTTGAGAAATTAATCATATCAAAAAATTCAGAAGGTTCAGATCCAGACTCGATGGTGATATATCTTAGAATTATCATGTCTTCATGCTCTCCTGAGGCTATGGATCTAATTTTTGGAATTACATTTTTAAGACTTTGACTTGCACTTTTTCCAATCCATATGTACATCCGCTTTTTTTGCCGAAAATAAACACAAATAATATTATTTAATGTAAATAAATCTAAAGTTTTTTTTACTTCGGGCTCAAAAAGCTCCTCAGAATAATTTACCTTAAATATTCTTATATTTCCTTCCATATCTCTTTCAATCCATTATAATCTAAATTAATTTTTTCTTCTCTGGTTTGAAGTTCAAAATTTTAAAGTTAAAATTAGAAGAATTATTAAATTAAACCTTAATAAATTGTTATACCATTAAAAAAACTAATTACATAAATATAAACTATATCTTTTCAACGAGTATATATACAAATGTTCAGAATCTCTAACTTAAGGTTATATTAGGTGAAACGACGAATCCAACTAATATATAGTTTGAATTGCTATCCTTTAGAATTTATGAATAAATATAAATTATAGAAAAATTATATTTAAAATAGATAAATTAGTAAGTTGAAAATTTATGAGTGAAGAAAAAGACGCATTACGGAAACTAATAATGCTTATATCGGACTTACGTGCAAAAGATGAAGAGAGATATTCATCTCATGTTAACTTCATGAATGAGACAATCCGGATGATTAGTGCAATTGAATCTCAAATGAATAAGCATTGGTCAACTGTACTAGAGACTTTAAATGAGCTGAATGATAGTATTAGTGCTAATTTAGATTCTTTGCTTACAGGGATTAATCCAAAAGGTTTAAGAGAAACTTCAGCCTCTTTGAAGGAGATTATGAATACTATGAATAAATCGGTCCAGACAATGAATTTAGAGAAAGTCCTAAGTGAATTAAAAATCTTAAAAGCTGGAGGCATTAGTTTTGCACCTACTCAACCACTAGTATATGGACAACAACCAGAAGCTATATCTGCTGGTGCTAATCTAAAAATACCAGGTTTAAAACCTCCTGGAGGAGCAAAAGCCGCAAGCGGTGAAGCAGAATGGGTTGACCCCTCTGAACAAGCAGAGAGGGATAAAAAAAAGGAAGACGAAGAAGGTCAACATCTACTTAAGCCATCTGACTTTTTTGGGATGTAAGATCCTTTTTTAAACTTTACCCAAATAACTCCATAAAAGATACTAATTTAGTTTTTATCTCTTTGATATTTTTACCAATTTTTTTGAAATTTATTCCAATTGTTGGTATCCTAAGTTCAGTTCTTATTTTGTTTTTCAAAAAATTATAACATTTAGAATTTAAGTGACAACCATCTAATTGGTTCATAATAAAACCTTTAACTTTTATTTTTTTTATATAATTTTTATATGAATTAATCAACGTCTCGCAATTATCTAAACATAAAACACCTTTATTTGTAGCATTTAAAAGGAATCGAGAATATTCTTCGATCGGATCTGAATCCTTTGAAACTGGAATTTCGTCTAATAATCCTAAGAGATCCCAATCTGAGTATATAACCCTTCCGCCTAACTTAAAAATAATTTCATGAATAGCAGGTTCCCACCCAACATGAATCGGGGATAATAAAATTTTCGGCATATGTGAGACATCCATTCCAACTCCTTTATTAATATGCTCTCTCATTTCCTTTACTAATTGGCTCATATTCTCTAAAAATCTTTGCGCATTGGAATTATAATCTTGGAAAGATATCGTTAATAAAGCCAAAATTTCCGAGAATGTCGCTGGATTGCAAGGATAATAATCTGACATACCAATCTCATAAATAATTGTTTTATAATATCTTTTTACTTGATTTCCAATACGAAATTGTTTCTTTAAAATATTATCAGTTATAACTTTTCCGGTAATATTTTCCAGTTCTGTTATTGCTTTTTGTACATTATTCTTCATAATTTCTAAAGTTTTGTTCTCATTTTTCTGTTCTCGTTGAGGAATTTCTACCCATATTTGATTTGGAACTATGGTTCGTAGAGATTTTAAATATTTATTATATTTATTACATCGGATAGTAAAGTTTAAATTAGCATCACAGTTTTTTCCCATTGAAACATGCATTCCATATATAGATTTAATCCCAAAACAAAAATCTGGTGAAACTTTATTTTCTACTGCTAAATCATGTAATAGATTATATTTTTTATTAATAGAGTCCACAACATCATTTATTGTATTATCAACAATTCTTAAGAAATCGAGTTGTTTTACAATTCCTAGTAATTGAGTAGTGATATCCCAGCCAAATAAACTTGTAGCTGAATTTAAAGCAAGTAAAAACAAATTTATTTTAAATTTTTCCATGCGAATAGGAAAAACAGGTATAGAATCTGCTGCAAACACCAAATCAGGGAAGCCAGATGCAACAGAAATTAATTTTTTTCTTTCTTCTAATTTCTTTTTATTTAAATATTCTCTTCCCATTAAGAAATTATAAGCTATCTTAAGAACAGAAGTAAAGTTAATTATTTCAAAATAATCCAAAATAAAACTCCAATTAGCTATTAACTAAAATTAAGTAGAAAAACCAATTTTTATTGGGAATTTAAATATTTAATTTAAAATATAATTTTCTTTTAAAAATTCTTTTTTACTCTCTCTTTTTTCTTCAATTGAATTTATCATTTGATGAATTTTTCTCAACTATAAGGTCAGGCTAAAAAATTATGTGTAATTTTGAATTAAATAGTCAGAAGGGTAATAAACATAAGCTTCTAATTCCTTTCCATCATTTATTTTAACTTTTACAAAAATCCTATTATATAAAAATCCTTCTCTTTCGATTTTATCTATTTCTTCAATAATAGATTGTTTCACACCAAAATAAACTTCACCGCTAACTTGTGAAGCTTCATCTCGAATAATAAACAGAAAACCAAGAGCAGGAGGCGAAACCTTTCGATGGTTAGGTAAAATTGCTTTTTTATATTGTAAACCTTTAAGCATATCATTTCGACTTAATCCGTGCTGTAAAGTTCCGTACACGAAAAGCCTATCAAATTCTTGATAGTTATTTCTATGATTTTGCTTTCTGTTTTTATTATCTTCTTTGGTCATTTTCATTACTTATATTATGGTATAATAGTTTTGATAAATTATAACCTTATATTAAAGAACAAAGAACTAATAAATGTACTACTTGTACATTTCCATAAAAGCCCCGAGACGTGTCTTCACTTGTTCCAAGTTTTCGGAAATTTTGTTAAATGTTAATGCAATACTTGGAATTTCAAGTTCTTTGCGTATTTTCTCTTTTAACATCGTATAACAATTTGAAATAGAATGACAACCAAATACTTGTATGAAAATAAGGCCATCAGCTTTTAATTCTTTCGCCATCTTTAAATAAGAATCCGTTAAAGTATCATTGTCGCACCCGATACCCTTTGTAGTGGCATTTAATAAAAACTGAGCATAGGCTTCAATTGGATCAGTTGTACTTGATATTGATATCTCATCCATAAGACGTAATATGTCCCAATCAGCATATAACACTCTTCCGCCTAATTTAAAAATAATTTCATGAATAGCAGGCTCCCAGCCTCCAAACATGGGGGTAACTAAAATACGCGGTCTCTCAGATACATCCATACCAATCCTTTTTCTTATTCTTTCACTCATTTCATTTTCAAGCAAGACGATATTATCTCTAAATCGAGTAGCGTTGGAATTATAATCTTGATAACTTATGCTTAGAAGAGAAAGAATCTCCGCGAAAGTTGCGGGATTGCAAGGTAAGAAATCTGAAGTACTTATCTCATGTATTATCGTTTTATAAGATTTTTTTATTTGATTAACGACCTGAAAATGATTTCTTAATAAGTTATCAGCATAGGTATTTTCACTGATTTTTTCTAATTCATGAATTGCGTTATAAAGATTATCTGTTAGAATTTCTAAAGAGTTCCCAATATCTCTTGGTGGGATATCAACCCATATCTGCTTTGAAGAATTGCCAATTTCTTTTAAAGATTCTAAATACTTATTAAAGGCACTACATCGTATTGTAAAGTTTAAATTTGCTGCACAATTTTTTCCCTTTGAAACGTTCATTCCATAAAGGGTTTTAATCCCATAACAAAAATCACTTGAAATTCCGCTTTCCACTCCAATGTCATACATCTCGTTATATTTTTCATTTATTGTTTCTATAACATCTTCAATAATAGAATCAATCGTTTGAGTAATTTCTTTAATACCAAGATTTCTCATAAAACCTAAAAAATTAGAAACGTTCTTCATGCCAAAAATATTTGAAGCAGAACCTAAATAATTGAGATATTTATTAATTTTAAAAATCTCCATTCGTATTGGCAAAACAGGGATTAAATCAGGAAAACTATAAACTAAATCTGAAAAAGGAAGTGCGATAGAAATTAATTTCTTTTTTTCTCGGAATTTCTTTTTTTTTAAATAATCTCTTCCGGATAATAGATTATAAGCTATCTTCAATACTGAAGAAAACCTTATAAGTTCATTCGCAACTATACTCATCTCTACATCATCTCCAAAAAAACTTCTATTTTTTTAAACCAGCTAATAAATTGTAAGTAATTTTTAGAACAGATGTAAAGTTTATAATATCATTAGCATAAACACTCATTTCTCTACGTGCTCTTTAAATCAAATATTTGAATTTGAAAATTTAGAATCTACTTTTTAAATTTAATAATAGTACTATTTTAAGACTTATGAAATTAATTATACTTTTTAATAAAAAAAATTCTTTTTGATATGTCTCCTTTCCCTTGATTCGTCTAATTGTTCGGAAACTTCCTCTATTGAATTATAACACTTCTTATTCTTTTTTCATTTTCTACTTAAAAATCTGTATAAGGAATAGAATACTAGAGATTATAGATAACTTTAGAAAGTAATTTTAACCCTTTCATCCTGCTCGTGAGCAAGTATTGCATTTCGAAATTTTATTAAATTCTCCTTTCTTTTCCTTCAAATGGTTCATTCCATTCTCTTTTTTTATCATATTACGCCATTTTGGTGCTATGTTAACGTTTTAATTTTCGCTCACCTGGAATTTGACTCTTTATTATTTAAGTACATACTAATATCACGGGACGTAAGAAATTGACAAAAGTTTATAAAACTGAAGATCATTTTTATATTATCATTTCTTAAATTCTATTTAATCAACCAACTAGGGGAATTTTTAAAGACACAATAGGATGGAATTTACCCATTCAAGTGAAAATAATTGATAAATTCTTAAAAATTTAGTTATAGGAAAAAATTAGTGGAGAAAATAGTGAAAGAAATTGTTCAAACATTAAATAAAAAAATTAGGAAATATGACATAATCATATTAGGTTCATTTGTATTTATTTTGTTTTTAGTCATAGAACTTATATTATTTTCGGAACATTCTACTTCTCATAAAATTCATGAAATATCACTACGTTTCTTAGTTCTTTGCCTAATCCTTACTTTTAGCATATATATTCAGTTTATTATCAATAAGCGGTTTAGGATAAGTCAGAAATTAAAAGAATCTGAGGAAAAGTTTAGAAATATTGCGGAACAATCTCTTTTCGGTATACTTATTGAACAAGATGATGTTATAAAATATGCTAATCAGCGAATGGCGATATCAATGGATATAGTTTAGAAGAAATTATGAATTGGCAGCCAAGAGAACATTTAAAAATGCTCAGTCAAGAATCATTAGCTTTTGTGTTAGAACTACAAAGAAAAGAAAAATTAGGTTTATCCGAAGTAATCTCGCAATTTCCACTGCAATTAATTAAAAAATCTGGAGAAAAAATATGGGTGGAAAATTTTTCAACATTTATTAATTATGAGGGAAAACCTGCGAATTTTGTGACATTTTTTGATAATACAGACAAAGTTGAGACTGAACAAAAATTAATAGAATTAAATGAGCTAAAATCGGAGTTTCTTAGAAGAGCCTCACATGAATTAAAAACACCCCTCATTTCAATTAAAGGGTTCTCTGAACTCATATTAACTTTACATGAAGATCAATTAGATACACCTATTATTTCAAAACTAAGAGAGATAAATGATGGATGCGAACGACTTCAGAATATTATTAACAATCTTTTGAAAAGTTCTAGATTGGAATCATCTGATTTAAAACTGAGCATTCAGAAGGAAGATTTATCATTCCTCATTAAATTTTGCGCGCAAGAATTAGAATCTTTGGCAGCAAAAAGGAACCAATCAATTAAATTAGATATACATAACCAATTATATGCAAATTTTGAAATAGAGGAGATTCACGACGTTCTTACAAACTTGCTCACTAATGCAATTAAATACACTCCGCCTATGGGCAAAATTGAAGTAAAAACAGAAATAAAAGGGGATTTTGTGGTTGTTTCGGTAAGTGACAACGGTATTGGCTTTACCGAGAAGGAGAAAAAGAAAATTTTTCAACAATTTGGAAAAATCGAGCGTTATGGGCAAGGGCTTGATTTAGGGATTGATGGCACCGGGTTAGGATTATACATTTCAAAAAGAATTGTGGAGTCGCATGGTGGGAAAATTTGGATGGAATCTGAAGGGAAAAATAAGGGGTCCTCATTTTACTTTACTCTTTCAACTGTTAAATTAATAAATATAGAATCTCATTATATTTAAAGTGCTCAATGTAAAAATACATTCTGTTAATAATGGGAAAATGAATTATCAACAGCATAATAATGAAAACTAAAGCCCAAACTATTTTAATTCACTTTTATCCTCGTTAACTGAGAAAAAGTAGTAATTATATCGTTCTCAGAAATCTGGCTCATAAATTCAAGTATTTTAGTGGTTATTTTCCCAATCATATTTATATCAATTTCTCTTGCCTGCAAAACTTCCAAAGCCTCTGGTGGGATATGGATAGCTTCCCAAAAACTCCTACAAATTTCATTGACTTTGTTATAAGGAAGATTTTTTGAGAAATATCCTTTAGATATTAGGAAGATTTTGAAATAATGCTGATATAACTCAATGAAGCTTTTTACCATCTCCAATTTTTTAAATTCTCTGAATTTATTGCTTGATTTCACTGTAAAAAATCTAATAAGCTTATCCGTAACTAAACTCATTTTTCCATCATCTCCAAAAATGCTTCTATTCTTGTTGACAACTGACCTCGGGTTGCCCTTGAATAATCTCTTTCTAAATTCAAAACAAAGATATCTCTTTCTTGTAATCTGCTTTTTAAATGAGGAGACATAAGAGACATATGGTCACAGAACTTTATTATATGATTGATAACTCCTAATCTTTTTCCCGTTTGATTTAAATAATTCTGATAGAATTGTGCAATTTGAGAAATTTTGTTCTCTAAAAAATTAGGTACAGAATGATCTCCATAATAATTAAGGTTAAATCTATGAGTTAATAACTCAATAGGATCTTTTATTGAGAATAAGGTTTCATCATCAAAAATTTGAGAAAAATAAATGGAACCTATCCAGGTATCAAAAAAAACTACATTTCCTCCCGCTTCTTCAATTAAATCAATTAAATAATCATTGATAAATATTGAACACCCTGTTAAAATAATATTTTTAGTATTATTCTTAGTTTGCTCTGCTTTGTTTTGAATAATTGAATCTTCGAGTTCTGTAAGAATCTCTGGTCCAAATAACATTGCTTTTTGTATCATTTTTAGCTTTTCTGAGCCTTTTATCTCCAAATCATTAAATTCCACTAGTTTTTTCTTAAAATCATTATATTTTTTAATACTCCCCAATATATTTTCGTCTTTAATTTGAATTCCAGTAATTTCTTCAAGCTGATCTTTCAAATCTTTTAATTCTAACTTAAAATATTTTAAGCTATTCGCATTTATTGTATAAGATACATAAAAGTTTAATCGAGGTATATTGAAATATTTAGAAATGATTTCTGATGCGACGATATTTAAAACGCAGTGATTGCTTAAAATAATATAGTCTATTAACTCTAAAAATTGGTACTGATCTGGTTTCATTGAAAAAAGACCAATACACGTTTGGGCGAACGCACAAGTAGATGGTGGTAAATAGTCATGACTCGCATCTTGTAGCTCATCATTTCCAGCGAAAATCAATCTTAGAGGAATAAATCCTGCGGCGTCAAATAATTCTTCTGGAATATTATCATGGGACATAAATGCTATTATTTTTTTTCCTTCAGCTTTTTTCTTTTGTAAAAAAGTAGTGTATTTCAATAATAGGTCTAAGTCATCCATTGTGTATTTTTCCAAACAATAAATTATTAGTCAAAAAATAGTTAATACTTGATAAAATTTTTCAGTTATTTACCTACATTAATAATCTTAAAAAATAAATAGTAGATTTAAAAAATGAAAAATAGCTAATACATGTATTAATAATTAAATGTAATATGCTAAATACATCCTTTTGAAAACTTCTCTGTGAGTATTTTCTTGCATTTGCCACTTTTATAAATAAGTTTGTACATCGCATTACTTGATCTAATCGATTTTATGGCAAGTTCTTTTATTTTTAAAAATTTTCTTCTTAAATCTTTCTCTTGTTTCAGTATTTCTTGTTCTTCCTCGTTCAGATCAAAAAATTCTTGTTTTTCTTTTTCTTTACTCAGACCTAAAAAATTTAGATACTGCTCGTAATTAATAACCTTGATCAATTTCTTATCTTTATTATTAATTTTATCATTATTTTCAATTTCTTTTTGGCATTTTTTAGCATTAAAATTTATATCCGTCCACATTAAAACAATTAACAAGAATCTATTACTATTTTGATAATATTTTTTACATTTATTTATAATAACATGAATTTTTCTTGACATTGTTAAATCTATCGCAATCGCTTTGATATTATTTAACGATAATTTCAAAGATGAGAAAATTTCAAGCTTTAACTCTTCTTCAATATTAAAAACATAATTCCATGGAATGATGAGATCGAGGCGAGTTCCCTCCTCAATGGTGACTTCATATTTAGCGGAACATTTTCTTAGTTCGATTAATGTCTTTAACGAATAATATTCAACAATTATATGGGAAAGATTACCAATTGCAACAATCCTGTTTCGACAAATTGGACACCATGATTGTTTAGCTAAATGACCTTTTAACATTTCAAATGTATGTCTTTCAATTTTCCCGTTTATTTTAATTCCTTCGCAAGTAATCTCTGCAGTCCATAGTTTTTTTATTCTGTTTTTCATTATACAATCTTTTCTGTATATCTTATGAATCGTTATTTTGTCTAAATTTATATCTGGATTTTTTTTGAGATATCCTAAAATTTCCGCCTTGACTTCTATATAAGATTTTGTTTTCTTTAATATGCCACATTCTGGACACCAATGATTTAATATTATATCTCTTGTTTTAATTGTAAATTTCGGATGATTTTTTTCACATGTTATATCCGCATACCAATAATATCTGCCCTTTTTATCTCCACTTTTATATCTTCCATTTTTATATTTGTAGTCTTGATATATTTTATGAATTGTTATTTTGTTTAAATCTCTATCTGGATTATTCTCAAGATATTCCCAAATTTCTTTTTCGACCTCTTTGGGAGTTCTTGTTCTATTTAATACACCACATTCTGGACACCAATGACCACCTACAATGTCTTGTTTTCTAATGTCAAATTTTGGATGGTTTTTTTCACATGTAATATTCGCCCACCAAACATATTGTATTTTTTTTCGTCTTTTGTCTATTTTCTCTTTTTGATAGAAATTATGAATCGTTATTTTGTTTAAATCTCTATTTGGATTATTTTTAAGATATTTAATAACCTCCGCTCTATGCTCCTCTTTTGTTTTAGCCCTTGCAATAAAACTATCATAATTTTCACTAACATCTAAAAATTCTTGTTTCTCTGTATCTGTTTCCTTGTAATCAGATGATAGGCGATCACATATATCATATATCATATATTCGTCAATATTATAATTATTTTCTGTTGATTTGATTCTCGGATCATCAGTACAGTTAATTTTTTTTCCTTCTTTTTTTTCATTCATTTTTTTTTCATCTTAATAATTCTTTTATTTTCAGTTATTTACCTACATTAATATATATTATTATTTTTGACGCAGTAGGGAAGACTTCGTCTTCACGAAGTAAGAGGGCGCTAAAAGAAAATGGAGTCTTTCTTTCCGTTTTTAAATCCACAGGAAAGGAAACGACCGAGGATCTACTCTT
>SDBS01000885.1_pt1 | contig 30012 bp, 57 predicted proteins | sample 2277091 | NCBI WGS metagenome assembly SDBS01 (sample SAMN10404972, study PRJNA504765) | marine sediment metagenome | isolation source: marine sediment core GS10_PC15, 163 cmbsf | place: Arctic Ocean: Southern Knipovich Ridge | collected 2010 | reverse complement strand
CTTAATTCTACTTGTTTCTCTGAAAATACTGTAACTCCTCTTGGTATAAAGTCTGGGTCTCCTGCTAAGGCTAAATCTGCTCTAGTAATCTTTCTCTTACCACCAAATAGTTCAGCCCATTGTTCTGCTCCATCTTTGCCTAATACTTTATAAGCCATACTATCAGGAAACAGTTGTAAATTTAATTTATAAAATATGCTTAACATTTGTTCCCAAGCAGGTTCAAGTTCATGTTTAACTACATGTTTAATCGGTTCCGCTGCGTTGGCTTGTTGAATTTGTGTACCACCTAACGTTTCGTGCATCTGTCCTTTTTCACTTGTAGGTGAGATAGCTGGAACTGCCTGTGATAATTTCATAATCCTTTGGTCTAGCATTTTGATAAGTTCCATTAGCGGAGAAAGAGCATGAGCTGCGGATGTAGTGTCTATGAAAGATAATGCTTTTCTTACATCTTCTACCATAGAATTAGCAACGAACATTTTACCCGGATGAGTAATCAATGTACCAGAAAGTCCGGATATCTGTTGTGGGTTTATAATAGCCATTGGGTTACATATGATGTTTATAGCATCACTTAATTTGTTATGAGCATTAGTAAGTTCATCTGCCATAGCTTCAACATCTTCACCTGTACCAATACCAAAACGTTCAGTAGGTAATCTATCCTTACAACTTTCAAGGAATATATTTCCACAATCATAAGGATATGCTTTAGCTCTTAATATAACTTTTCTATTGGCTAACGTGACGATAGCTTCTACATAATCATCTTCATATGGGTCAATATCAGAAATATCATCTAAATTACCTTCTATTAACGATTTAGGAACCTCACCATGATACTCTAATAACTCTACTCGTGTATCTATTTCTGTGTCAGTTACAGGTAATTCTTCTCTAGGAGCAAAAACAATCTCATCATCTTCACTAGGTTGTCCAGTATCTCTTAGTTCTATAACATTTTCATAAATTCCTAGTTCCTCTTGTCTTCGTAAATGACTAACATATACATCTCTTGTTTGGATAATCTTCCAACTTTCCATTCCAAGTGCTGCTGGGTCTGGGAAGAAATGAAATACATCTAAGGTTTGCATATCTGCTGCATCAAATACTATATCGCCTTTTAGATTTCGTTCTTTTCTCCAAAAACACATTGCAGCAGTATATCCATACATCTCAAATTGCTTACAATAATTACCCCATTCCCCAAAGAATCCACCTGTTTTCTTACCTATGTTTCGCAGCTGGTAACTAAGTACGTCTTTTAAAATAGGTATCTTTTCTTCGTCAGATAAATCTCCGGGTTCCATTGCAAATGAATCAATCCCCTTACTAAACAATATATTCATATACAATGGTACTTTAACACGTGTAATTTCTTTTAATGTAGAACAGGTATAGTTTGCTTGCCAATCTTCCTTAACATCAGAACGAGTACCCTTATAAGCAAGATAATGGTCTCTCCAAATACTTTGGTATGGCTCCATACCTTCTCTACCATATACAAACTTTTCTAGGACAAATAAACCAAGTTTTTCTTTCTTTGTATACTCTTTTATACTTATAGTATCATCGCCCTGATTCTTTAAAAATTCTGCCATATTAACTCCTTAATAACCATAATATTTTCCACTATGTTTTTTGATATATTCCATCTGTTGAATCATATCTACAGCTTGACCGGGTGCATAAATCAAATCAGTTTTTTCTGCTAACCCAAACATTCTAAAACCATCACTTCCATGTGAGTGTTCATCATGTTTCGGTGTGTCCATCCATACCTTCAATGTTTTATTCCATGATTTTGTATAGTTTTCTAGATGTCGAATAAGCAGTTTACAATTAACTTCATCGAACCAACACTTTGGTATTAGACTTCTTACAGCAGCAAGTCCTTGTGCAAGATTTGTTTTTGGTAATGGTTGAAAATGTAATCCTAATGAATTAGCTACTTGTTGTGTAGACTTACCTTCTGCTGCGAAACTTCTAGCTCTTACATCATGTGGTGCGTAGTGATTCCCCCAGAAATATCCAAATTCCCTTGCCATATCCTGCATTATTTGTGCATAGAATTGTACCCCTTCTCCCATATTCTCATAGAAATTAATAACATGATATTCGTTCCATGTTTTTTGGAAAAAGATTATTGAACAAAAATCGTTTACTCCGATATCCCATGCAGTATGCACTGGTAATGTATTGTCAAAAGGTACCCGTCTAATTCTACCAGCTTGTCTAGCATCTTCCATTAATTTAGCATAGTAAGCACCAGCAGTACCCATTCTGAATGAACAATAATACTCTTGTTGAATAAGTTCTTCATCAACATTTCTGTCACGTAAACTTTGAATAAATTCTGGGCTTATTACTGGTGTTCCATCTGGTTTCCTTGTTTGGTCTATGGTACGCATCATGTTAAACCATTCAGATGAACTTTCTGCATAATTCCATAATTCGTATCCATGGTTTTTGCCATTTGGAGTATAAAGGAATTTAGCCCATCCACCATTTTCTGCTAGGATTGGTTCTATAACTAGTTCCCAAGCTAATGGGTCTTGAAGGGCATATTCTGAGAATATAGCACCTACACAATTAGTTCCTTTAATGGAATCAAAATTGTCAGTACCAATTAATTGAAGGATACTTCCATTAACAAATTCTATTTTCATTTCTGTCCCATTAGTTCTTCTGATAAGACTTCGTGGGAAATAATCTATAAATCTACGACCTTCTCCGGTCATACCATCCCAAATAACTTTCTTGGCTTGTGCAAATGTAGGGAATAGATAATAATAAATACCAATTCTTTCAAATACAGCTTTTGCCATATCATTGATAGCGGATAAATCTTTTCCAGCTCGTCTATGCAAAACATAAACTTCTCGTAAGAAACCAAGTTGACGAGCAGTCATCATTGGAATTTGATAATCACGTGGGATAAACTCATGCGGTAAATGTATTTGTTTCATATATATGGCGAATCGGGAAAGAATCGGACTCTCGTCTCTTGGTTTGGAGCCAAGCATTCTACCACTGAACTACCAACTCGCATATTCTCCTATAAATCTATTGTTCTTGTAACAGACTTTATTTTTGGTTTGCCATCTTTATCTATTCCGGCTTTAACTTTTTCTTCTACAATACTATTTCTAAATTCTGCAAAATCTTTTACCATTTTATCTATCGGTTGTTTGATATGTAAATCTAAAAATCTCATTCCGATATAAGTCTTTAAATAATGGTCTCCATATATTAACTCAATAACCAATTTCATATTGTCTACTGTTGCCATCTTCATTTTAAAATCCCCCTTTTTATTTATTTCGCTTGCGAATCTTTATGGTAGGATAGCCGGGACATCGAACCCGGATTTCTTGGTTGAAAGCCAAACGAATTAACCTTTATTCGACTATCCCAAATGGTAGGGTGACAGAGAATCGAACTCTGGTCTTGTGCGTGTAAAACACGTGTTCTACCATTGAACTATCTCCCTATGGTGGAGCCGAAGGGAATCGAACCCTCCACAGTTTGCGTGCAAGGCAATCTCGCCCCCTTGGAACATGCGACCCCATGGTGCCAGCAGATGGATTTGAACCAACGAACCCGAAAGAACTGTTTTACAGACAGCCTGCTTTATCACTTGCATATACTGGCATATTTGGCGGACATAATCAGTGACGAACTGACATCTTCTTGCGTGACAGGCAAGTGCTCTACTTTAAGCTATACATCCTTATTTATTTCTATTGCTCGTATAGTATTCAATGGAATTACGAAATCTCTTTCTTCTTCACTCTGTACGAGTGGTAATGGTTTTGATGTAATCTTTTTACCATGAAAATCTATACAACCATCTCTGACACAATACTCTATTGTGGAATAGTAATCATTTTTTGTTACTTCCCACAATTGTATTGCACCATCAAGCCACAATATTGATATTTTCATAATTCCCCCTTATAATGGTGTGAGAGAGGGGACTCGAACCCCTACGTCTTTCGACAGCAGGGCTTAAACCTGCCACGTCTGCCAATTACATCACTCCCACAAAATGGTGCCCAATCCCAGATTCGAACTGGGAGAACCTAGTTTCTAAGACTAGTATGTATGCCAATTCCATCAATCGGGCATATATCTAAAATACCATTTTTACTAACATTATCGTTCCCCACAAAGCCATTATATATAAATACACATACCATATTGTTCTTAATATTTCCATGATTCTCCCTTTCTTAAAATGGCGGAAGCACTAGGATTCGAACCTAGACGGATTTTACTCCTTAAATGGTTTTCAAGACCATCCCCTTGCCATTCGGTCATACTTCCTCTAATTTTTCCATAGTGTTAATCATTTTTTTGAATAAACGAATAATATCTTTATTTGTAAAATCTTTATATCCGATGATAGGTCTATAAGAACCACACAATAATCCATCATCATCGTATTCTTCTTTTAATTCGCCATATATTTCAGTAGTAATAACTTGTCCATAATAGTGTTTCCCATACTTGAATTTCCACGCTAATGATTCCCCGAAATTCAACGGACACTTATTAGAATAATCTTCTGGTCTCCTACTTATTATCTGTATATTTGTAAACATGTTCCCCCTTATATTTGGCGGAGAAAGCAGGATTTGAACCTGCACGAGTGTTACCCCGGCGGTGTAGCAAACCGCTGCCATACCATTAGGCGATTTCTCCTAATTCTTTTATAATTTTCTGTATAGATTCTCTGTCATTAATACTTGTTTCGCATGATGCACGAAAATTATATAAACCTAATTCTAAACAAAGTCTAACTAGTCTTATTTCTCTTTCTGTCCACATGATAGCCCATTTACCTTCGCTACCTTCCCATGGATTATCATTATTCTTCTGTAATATCTTAACTGCTAGAGCTATTTTCTCTTTTGTAATTTCTGATAATACACAATTCTTTGTTATCATATAACCCCCTAAATAATAATATGGAACGCTTGGAGAGATTTGAACTCTCAATCTTTGGGTTCGTAACCCAATGTTTTTTCCTTTAAACTACAAGCATCCGGGCAGGCTTACCAGAGTCAGATGTTGCACATCCGGGAAGGACTCGAACCTTCGCCTGCATAATGGTACTCCCGGAAGGATTCGAACCTTCGGCTAAAAGCTTAAAAGGCTCCTACTCTGACCAGACTGAGTTACGAGAGTATATGGTGCATCCGCTAGGAATCGAACCTAGATATTTCTACTTATGAGGTAGCTGCTCTTGCCTATTCAGCCACGGATACAAAAACGCCTGAGGAACAGGAATCTAACCCTAGGCATCTATATAAATAGACCTGTTGTTCCTCATTATGGTACGCCTAGCAGGAATCGAACCCGCCTTATGTGGATAGAAGCCACGTGCATTTTCCAATCTGCCATAGGCGTATATATGGTACATTCGAAAGGCTTCGAACCTTTATCTCCCTGATTAAGAGTCAGGTACTTTGCCAATTAAGTTACGAATGTATATATGGAGCGGGTGAGGCGAGTTGAACGCCCATCAAATGGTTGGAAGCCACTTATAATACCGTTATACGACACACGCTTATTTTTTAATGGAGCCAGTAGACCAGAATCGAACTGTCATCAAGGGTATACAACACCCCTATTCTGCCATTGAACTATACCGGCAATGGTACCGAAATCTGGAATCGAACCAGAGTCCTTCGCTCATCAGGCAAATGTTCTGCCATTGAACTATATCGGTATAGAGTGGGGGTTCGCCAACTATATACTTTGCTTCCTGCTACTTGATTCCGGGTATGCATCCCCTCTGTCCCTCACAGAATCCACTTTATATAGTATAGGTACCGACCCCCATGATGGTTGGGAAGGTCAGATTTCAACTGACGACTCCTCGGTTCCAAACCGAGTACGCTGGGCAAACTGCGTTACTTCCCAATAAATGGATATGGCGGACAGAGTCGAACTGACGATTTAAGGGTCAAATCCTTACGTTTTGCCGTTAAACTACGCCACAATGGCTGTAGGAAGTGGCTTCGAACCACCATAATCCTGATTAACAGTCAGGTGCATTACCAGTTATACTATCCTACAATAATGGAGCATGCAGTGTGAGTCAAACACACTTATAACTGCTTTGCAGGCAGCACCCTTATCGTTCGGGATTGCATGCTTATAAATTCTGGGTGCTCCGGGACTCGAACCCGAACTAGGGCAACCTTGCCATTTTCCACCCATATTTGGTGCTGAACCTTGGATTCGAACCAAGACCGCATAGGTCTTCAACCTACCGCTCTACCGTTGGAGCTACTCCAGCTAAAACTTTTTTTTTACGAAATCAACCCACGCTATTCGTTGTGTGTTACCCTTCTGCTGCTTTAACACTTCCCTCACATATACTTTGGAACGAGAGTGAACCCCACACTCAAATCGTGGATAGCCCCACTAAGTTATCCGTACTACCCTTCCCTCAATATGGGGTGACATCCGGTGTTTGAAACCGGTTCTCCTCGTTCACAGCGAGGGGCATTACCCATATGCTAATGCCACATTTGGTGGAGATGCTCGGATTTGAACCGAGGTCTATCGCTTTGATACTATCTTAACGATATCGAATACTTTCATCCCCATAAAAGCGGGTGAAGAGGGTCTCTATCCCCGACAATAGCTCTATAACTAGTATTGCTATTCCGACACCCATATTTGGTAGCAGGTGTGAGTACTGACCCCACCACATCCAGCTTATGAGACTGGCAAATCTCCACGATTTATCCCTGCCATATTATTTTATGATATCTACCTCAATTACCTTCTCATCAGTCTTTTCACCTAAGTAATTTTGTATGATAATTTGGATAGCTTCTTTTGTATTTAAATCTTTATCCCCTGCATTACTTACAAATTTATCTAAAACTTTACCCATTAATTTAGCATCGACATATGCCATTCGTATTGCCTGTACTAATATAGGAACACCTTTCTCGTTTCCTACATAAGCAACTGCATCCAAGAAGTCTCCACCAGTAAGAGGTTTTTGACGTTGTTCTTTATTCCCTATAGCGAACGTTCCATCTTTATTTCTACCAATCGGTTTATATACTGCTACCCTGTTTTCTAAGTTTTTCATCGTGTTTAATTAATTCCTTTATAAAACTTGCATTGTTTACTATAAACGCATACATTCCGCCTGCTATTTTCGTAACTATATGTTCATCACCATCTACATCATAATGTAACTGTATACCATGCATTGCTTCATGTACTAAAATACTATACTGTTTTTGTTTTGAAACATCTGTGGCAACGTCTATAGTAGACTGGTCTGTTTTAAGAGTGCCATTTACACGCTTACCTGTTTCATCACGTAAATCATCTACAAAATCAATCTTGTATTGTATTCCCCCTATTAAAAGATTCATGATATGCACGTATCCAACACTGTCATAGGCATAAAACCAATATTCCCAGTATCTCTCCAATGGTCATAATATGGTGTTGGATAAAATCTATTCCAATTCGGGTCATACCTATATGGACAATTTCCACAACCCCATCCCGGACAACAATATCGACATGGGTCACGAGGTGGTACATATGGTATATATGGCACCATAGGTTCCTTTATCCTTTTTATCTCATCCCTTATTTTCTCTAACTCATCCATTATTTCTTCATGTTCTGATTTCTTGAAAATGCTATTTACCGTACTTTCAGGAAACATTCCTATAGAATAATCTCCTACTGTATTTTCCATTAATTCCCCTTCCATGTTCTTTGTCCGCAACTACCGCATATTCCTAGGGTGTTGAGGATTCTTTCAACTACCTTTTCTACATCATCATTAAATTCTATGCAATTAGAAAACTTTGCGTATTTTATATATAATTCACTATTTATTACTTCTTTTATTTTACTACGTAAATCTTCCATATTCCCCCTTTAATAACACTACAACCCCCAGTAGTGCACTACCACCGATTCCCAGCAAAGACGCCCTTGCCCTCGCCCATAGTTATAACTGCCGGTAGTTTCCCTTACTCGTTCGTACTAACGGTCTCGGACATACCCAGTTAACGCAGGCTGCTCCGAGTCCTGTTTTCGAACTCGTACATATATTATACCACAAAAACATACGTTTGTCAAGCTTTTTCTGTAATTATTTGCAATTATTTTCAAATGTTCTTTTACCAGACAAAAACTTACATTTAGCATTCTGTCTGGTAACTTTTGCATTTCACATATATTACACTTTCAACGTTTGCTGAAACACCGAACTACCAAAAGGTAGAGGACTTATATTGTGTATATATAAGTACAGGTAGTTATCATTTTTGTTAATTAAGTAGTTTCAGCAAACGTTGAAAGTGTAATATAGAGTGAAAGTGTTATTTTTAGCACGTTGACGAAATAAGTACAGATTAGTACCAATAGATGGTACCATATTTCGCCGGCAATGTCAAGCTTTTTTTTCATTTATTTTTATTTTTACAATTTCACATACACCATTGATTATTCTAAAATATACTAGGGCAAAGTAATCCTCCATTCCTAAATCCCAACACACATAGATTCTTTTACTTCTCATATTTTCCTTATAAGTTCATGCATTTCCTCTCGTTGCTCTGCTAATCTTCTATCTTTCATATCCCTTGTTTTATCTAAATATTCAATTAATTGTATAACATCCTCTAGTAATTCTGCACTAACAGTAATTTTAACATTATTCTTACTAGTTATCACAACCGATTTTAATTGTTTCAGCCACGATACAGCACCTTTTACACCTAACATATCATATTACCCCCTTTTTCCTATCTATTATACCACATTTTTGTGCATATGTCAAATAAAGTTACATCGGTTATGTTGAACGTAACCTGTGGGGACACATTTTACATTATGTTCATCATTCAGTGAACATTACACCTTTGTGAACACTCCGGGTAAATAACCGGGGCGAATTACCCCGGTACCTTACACTTATATACAAGTATATAGGGTTACATCTGGTATATTTCGCAGAGAAACACGTTTTCTGTACGGTGGAGCACCCCCATTTTGGCTATATGTGGTAATGGTTACAGATTTGGGGTGTATGGTGCGAAACGGCGATAAATGTGGGTAATTTGGATGGGGAGGAGGGAATCAGGAGTCCCGAACCGAACCGTTTCCCCGACCCCACCCCCGAAAACACACGCACACGCACACGTGTAACGCCTGTATACACGTGTTTACACGTGATACACGCAACACACACGTGGCAGGGTGAACACGTGTTCGTTGGTACGTGGTCATAGCACGTGGTGTTGTGATGTGGTGCTATGTGCAGGTGTTGTGATGAGGTGATAACCCACCTACACACATAAACGGACATACACACACACGTGTAACACGCACCACACACGTGTATTGGTGAGTTATGTGCTGTTTGGTGTGCTATACGTGTGATAGATACGCTTAGTGTGTGTATTGGTGATGTACTTACGGACAAATAGCAAATTGTGATGTGGTACTAAACGCTTGGTGCTAAGGGCAGGTCATATGAGCAGGTGCTAACAGGTTGGCACAAAAATTGCTATTACTCGTGCGTACGTGCAAATGTTAACTCTGAACTTGTGCGTGCGAGTATCACGCACACACCCGCCATGTGCCTGCACCCGCCCGTCAGCTTAAAGTTTCAGAGGGCGAACACTTGTTTTTGTGTTATGCTTTGGGCAGGAAAAAAAATTGCTCTGGACAGGCAGGGCGGAAGGAGTTTCGAATGACAGATTTAAGCACAAGCCAGATACTCGATATCATTGACCAAAATCAAAATGTTGAGCCAGAGAGTTTAAACCAAGCGTCAGAACGTGTCTATCAAGATTATCTTAAAGACAGTAAAGAATATAGGGAGTCAGAATAAAAAAAAAGAGGTTAATTAAATGTTAATAACAAAAGCTATGACTGTACGTAAAGGATTTAAAGTGTATCAAGCTAAAAATCCAAAAGTTAGATTATTTAAGCACCGTAGCAAGTACGTGATAAAACGTGATATCTCAATGCACACAACGAAGGCAAATTATTCAAGCACTGTATTTAATAACTCTTATAGTTTACTATGTTATCTTGAGAGGAGTATGTAATATGATTAAATCATTCGAGTTATATAGGTTATGGTTACATGGTAGACAGTATAAAATAAATGGCAATAATCATACGTTGAAACAGATTACTACAAGAGGGATAACGAAGGAAAAACTGCAAAAAATGGTGAAATTGAGTGTAGAAAAAATGCAAGTGCAAAAAACGTATGCAGTAGTGTCAGGGAACGATAAACTATTGATACTACGTATCAATAAAACAGTGTACTTTATCATAACTTGCTTGGTTAGTAACATGCACGTTAAGAGGGATACTATTAGACTATATGTTTAGATAGTAGCAGGTGCTAATAGCTGGTGCTAATACCAGCTGGTTCGCAGTGCGATACACTATCTTAATAAAGATAAATTATGTACTATTGCGATTGACAATTTTGGTGATTTGTGGTAGTATAAAAACGTGGCAAAAAAGCCACAATAAAAAAACGAAGGGAGATTTTATTATGACTAACGAATATTCAAATTGCAAAGTATCTATTGATGACAAGGGATTTTTAACAGCTACTATTGATTTAAATAAACCTTATGGATTGAGTGGTAGTGGTAAGAGTATTACACTTGGAACTTCTAATGGTAATCAGAAGATAGTATGGAAAGATAGGATACTTAATTGTGGAGTTAATGTCTATGTTAAAAATCCGAAGTATGTTCAAACAAAGGAAGACAAAGAGAAGATGAAAGAGATTTACGCAAGTGTATAGTATAACGGGGATAATATCCCCGTTGGTTATAATCTTAGGGTAGCAACATATATTAACGTGATATGTGTAGGGACTGACAATTTGGTGGGGAATTGTCTATAAAAAGGAGTGTGATGTAATGTTATTGTTATTATTTATAACACTAAATGGATTTTGGATATATTTACTTAACAGAGTCATAAATTGTATACCGTTAGTATGTCAGTTAATACAAATTTTTGAGTAAAGGGAATGACACAAATAAATAAAGAAAGGAGGGAATGATTGTGGACTGTTACAGACAGGGAGATATATTATTTATACCAACACAAATGGATAAAGAAAAAAGGGAGAGAATATTTAGAGAAAGACCACACATCAATATAATTGCAGAAGGAGAACAATCGGGACATTTACACGAGATAGCCGACCCTAAAACAGCAGTTATGGTAGATATTGAAAAGGCTTACATAGACGGAGTACCTAATAGTGAAAATTACGAGAAATTGCTACACGCAGAAAAGGAAACAACCATTCAACACCCTGAACATAAAGAGATAACTTTACCAGAGGGAGATTATTTTGTCAGAACCCAAAGAGAATATGATGAACAAACAATGAGCCATAGAGTAATGGACTAAAATTATTAAGGGGATAGTTGCTTAAGGGTAGCTATCCCCGAAAGGATATAATATGTCAAATATGTATATACATTCAAGTCATGCACAAATAGGAAGAAATTTTTATGAGAGTATAGGCAATGGTGAGTTAAAGTTCGATACGGGTGGCGGACAAATTAAATACACAATAAAAGATGGAAATGTAGTAAAAGTTATCCGACACCATACCAGAGGGGAAAAAACAGTCCTTGTTTATGGGAAATACTTTAGACGATATAAGCATGGGAAATTAATAGAAGAAAGTAAATATAGATATGATACAGCTATGTTAACGTCAGGAAGATTTTATTGGAAACTTTCAAAAGATGGCATTATAGAAAAACATTCAAGTGGTGGTAGTATGAGTAGGGAGAAACTTTATTACAAAAATGGGCAATTAAAATATGATATAGGTAAAGGAAATAAAAATATAGTTATCTACGATAAAAATGGAAATGTACTGATTAAAATACATTGTAATGGTATATCATTATCCTCTTATGGGAGTAGTACAGCCATAGATATTAAAGCTATTTTAAACCTCAATACCATATTTAGTGGAAATTTCCGTTATGAGATATATAAAAATGGAAAAGTATGGAAATGGATTAAAGGTGAAGTTGGAAGATTTAAAGAAGGATATATAGGAAGAAATAAACTATATTTTATCGGGGGAATCAAAGTAGAAAAGAAAGTTGCAACGGGAAACTATAATAGTGTATACGCTATAAATTATCCTAATGTAACTGTAAGAGCAGAAATGATTAAACACATAGGATATGGGAAAATTGTAACAGAATTGGGTGGACATTCATTAGAGAAAAGAGATGGATATGAGTTAATCGAATTTCCTTTACCAAAAGAGAAAGAACCTTCTAACCCATATATAAGAGGGAATGATACTGTACTCAAAGTATTAAAAATGTTATGTCCGTCTACCAAAGTTTACTATACTTTAAGAGTACCCCCTCAGTGTAAGAATATTGCTGAGGCACTTAATTGGACTTATGGGGTGGAAATGTGGAATATGCAAAACGGTAAGAATGAGTCTATCAAAATTATCAGCGAAACTTAAAATTTGACAAATTGCAAAAAGTGTGCTATACTATAAAAAATCGGAAAAAGGTGGTGGCGTAAAATGATATGGACTGACGGAGAACCTACTATATGTAGTAGTGGGACAAAAATTAAGAAACAGGGAATTAGTAATTACCCCAAAGAAAAAGTCAAAGTTATTAAAGATACTGACCCAGAATTTTTAGAAGAAAAAGAGAAAATGGGTGATGACTGGGGAATTGATAAGTTAATTAAAGAAGGTGGTGTTATGGTACTAAATCCAGAACTGACCAAAAAAGAGCAATTAAAGAAAATTTTCGTAAAAAAATTAACCGAAGTATACTTTGACAGTTATGAAGTAGAATTTCAAGAAGGGGGAGAAAAACCATACATTGAAAAAATTGCTGACGAATTACTCAAAGAAGTATCTATTAGAGTATAAATAGGGGTGAGTAAAAATGGCAAAAAAGAAATTTATAATCGAATGGGAATTGATACAAAAAGGTACAAGTGAAGTTTTAGCCGAGGATATAGACGAAGCTAAGGATATGGCTTATAAGTGTACTGTAGATTTTAGCGACCCAAACCAATTTACTCCAACATATGATGATTATAGTGTATGGGAAGTAAAAAGTATTATAGAAAAGGGGGGTAATATGATATGACAGAAGATAGAGCAGAAGAGATTTTAAATGAAATTGATGGTATGACTGAAAATCTTAAAGAAACTCAAGCAATGGCAGAGAAAGAAGAATATTGTTTTGAATCTCTGGCAGAGTTAAAGATTGAAATAATAGAAAAAACAATGCTTATAATCAATTATATAAAGGAGAAATAATCATGGGTACAAAAACACAAACACTAAAAGTGAAAAAATTACTTAAAGCAGTTCGCAGGAGAAACAGAAAAGTAAAGAGTCATAACTTTGAAACTAAAACATTAAATCCTGTTGAACCTATAATTGGACAGATTACTCAGAGATTACTCAATGAAAGACAAAGACAATTTAAACACAATAAAGGAATGAGAATACAAAGAAAGGGGAAATAATGGATACTAAGCAACTAATAGGAGAAGAACTTAAAAAGTATTTGATGAAAAGATTTAATTATACAGAAGAACAAGCAGAAGAAGAAATGGAAAGGAGAGAGAAATATAATGACACAGCCGATAATAAACGAGTTAATGGAGTGGGAAAATGGTAGCATGACAGAAGAAGAAGAAATTAAATTGTTTCAGAAACTCATTGATAATGGTATGGCTTGGACACTACAAGGTATGTATGGTAGACAAGCTATGAGATTGATTGAGGCGGGATTATGCCATAGAAAGGGGTAAATTTACATGTTAATAGCAGATATTACTTTTAGACCAGATAATAAAGGGGACATCTATTCGTTACATTACGAAAAAGGCAAAACTGATATAATGAGTCCAAAAGGTAAAGTTAAAATAGAAGTATTTGATGAAATGCAAGTGTTTTATGCAATAGCATATTTGATGACAAAAATTATAGATAAACATGATGGGGGATTATTATGAATTGGGAAGAAATGATAGATTATATTAAAAACGAAAAAATAAGAATAGAAACAGAAAATAGTTATACTAAAAGAAGTGATTCAGATAAAAGGGGGAAACTATGAAAGATATTGAGGAGTTAAATAAATGAATACGAAAGAAGCGATAGAGTTTTGTGAACAAATTAAATATTCTAATGTGTATACACCACAAAAATTCTCAAGTGAAATTGGGAACATTCAAAATCTGTTACAGCGTAATCAAGAATTGGTTACTAAATTTTCAAAAGAAGGGGAAGAATATCAGAAAAGTTTAGACCAGATTGATTTGTGGGCAATGGAGATACAAGAGTTAGTTGAAAAAATAAGGGGGAAAATTTAACCAAGGGGGTTATAACTATGAACTGTGACGCGTGTATTTTTTACGACCACGAAGAACACAAATGTAAATTACATCTAAATTGGGGTATTGTACTCGATGAAGACGATTGTCCAGATTGGCAAAACTAATGTAGTTTTATAGGTGTCAGGTCATTCCTAGCACTTGTTAAGACTATATTAGTTAAGACTAAAAATAAAAAGGCGGTGAAATTTATGAGGGCTTGCATTAGAGACTGTTTTGAAAGGATTATTGCATTAAATAAAACTCTATCATCTAAAAATAAACTGACGTTGCAAGGTCGTGGCAATTACTGGGGAATATATTACAAAGACGAAAAGGACAACTGGATAATGAATGGGCTAAGTGCAACAGAGGTTAGTTTATACTTAGATGGTATAAAATGGGGACTTAAAAATCAATAAATATTAGCAGTATTACTCTAAGGGTCTTTTATTAGACTCTTAGGGCAATATTACTAAGGTTGCTTTATTACTAAAATATAAAGGGGGTGAAATTATGAGAGTATCACAATTTCAAGGAGTAAAAAACCAATTTATTTTACATGATGATGACGGAAATGAATATTTTCAGTCTTACAATTCAATAATTGTTAAGTATGATAACGAAGGAAAAATCACATTAGGACAAAATTGGGCTTACTCTGTAACTACTGGAAGATATAGAAACTTATATTTGGGAGAAACCAAAGCAGAAACACAAAAGAAAATTGACAGTGGAGAATACAAAATAGATATGACCTTGTAGTAAACTTAACAAACACGAAAAAATGTGCTATAATGCGATATGTTTCGCAAAAAAATAAGGGGGTGAATTTAATGTATAATAAAAATCAATTAACGAGTTATATGCTAACAGATGGGGATATTATAGAGAAATGTGCTCAAAGCTATATTAGAAGCATAAAAGAGAACGCACCAGATAGGGAACAGAGAGTACACAGTATACTTCTGTATGACCTAACTAGATTAAGACTAAGCCTTTTTGGTAAAAAAGTTGAATGTTACGACCCAGAAAGTAGAGATATAATAAAAACATGGCGTTTGAGGGAGGAATTATATGAGTTTGATGATTTATCAGATGAAGTACAAGAGAAATGTATTCGAGATTGGATGAAAACAGATACAGCAACAGAAATGGCAACAGACGATTGTAGACATATGAAGTTTAATAAAGATGGTGATATTAAAAGGGGGTATGATAAATAATGGCACTATATAAAGTACATTGGAAAATGCAACGCTATGGAGAAAGTATGCACGAAGCTAAATCTGAGGAAGAAATAAGAAAGAAAGCAGAAGAAGGAGAATTGATAGATTTTGGCGACCCAGATGAATTTGATGACCAATATGATATAGATAGCGAATGGATAATAGACTACATTGAAGAAGTAAAAGGGGGTGAACCGAGTGGCTAAGAAATTACGTGCTTATAAGGAGTGGAGAACGAAAGTACAAATTGAGGAACTGTTAAAGAGTGCAGTAGAAGGGGAACCTATTCTATCCAATGACCTTAAAGATGGCGATGTATTCATACAAACTAATGGGTGGGTAGGAGAAATAGTGGATAATGGTAGAGGGAACACACGCATAGCTAATATACACGGATTTTGTGCAGAGGCAGGAAGTATATATGTGTGGGATATATCACAAGTAGCTAAGGAAGGAGTGTTGCGTAGGATACAATTAACACCTAAGCAAGAGAAAGACAAAAAGAGATGTGAAGAAATTTACGGTGCTTTAGTAAAATAAAAAAGGGGGAAAGAAAATGAGAACATTAACAGAAATCAGGTCTACAGAATTAACAACGGGGTATAATAGCTTAGAGGATATGGCAAACATACAAAATGATGTAATAAGATTTGTTAATTATTGTCTGGGAGTGTGTGTTATACGAATAGACATACAATTACGTGATTATAGGATACACTTTTTTCTGGATAGAGAGTCGCCTTACACACCAGAACAACTCCAAGTTAAAATAGCAGAACAAAATGAATTCAAAATGACATTTATGCCAAAAGGCTATAAAATATCATGGAAGAAAGTATATACAGCAGAAAGTTTTCATAAAGCAACCAGTGTAGAAGAATTAAAAGAACAATACAAGTATAGCAGTGCTTGTAAGTGTAATAATGTAGAGGGTAAGTGGGTAATAGACAAGATAACACTATCGTAAAACAGCAGGACATACCTGCTGGTTAGGAGGTAAATTATGCCAATATCAGAAAATTATGTGAAAGTCAGAGAAAGAATAAGAAATGCTAAAAAAAGAACGCTTGACAGAGGACAAATAGGATACTGGGAAGGGTATATTACCGGATTAGGTGCTTGGGATATATTAAATTTTGAACAAGTAAAGAAATTGGGTAAATTAATTAGAAAGGGGGAATATTAGTGAAAAAGTGGGTAGAAAATTGTATTTCTATATTAGTTGTTCTTATTGTAACAGCTATAGGTATAGGAGTTTGTTTTGGATTCTATTACCTGATTATGTTGATGATAAAAAAAGTATTTTTTTAAGGGGGAGATAAAGATGAAATTTGATGAATTAGACGATGACACAAGAGATGTTATCATATGGGACATTAAAGAGTATAATACAGAAGTGGATGACTTAGTCTTTAAAATAGCAAGAAGACAGAAATACGATAAAGATGGCGATGTAATAGAGTAAGGGGGAGATTAGATGTTACTTGAAGTCGGAGAATTTATAAAGAGAAAACATAGTGATAAAATAGTATGGATTGAGAGTATAGATAAGTATAGAGATATAGTTACAATAGGTAAAATGGCTTATGAAGATGGCAGGTACATTAAAACGTTTGTAGCAATGGGAACAGATGAGTTTTATAATAAATATGGAGACATAAAGGAGAAAAGAAATGAGTAAATTAAGTGAATACAGAGAAAGTGTGAAAAGAAGGGATTTTTCAAGCATATCTGAGGAAAGACAAAGAGAAATGTCAAAAATTGTAGATAATTTAGCGGAGAATAGAGAGTTGCAAAGAATAGTCATATCAGACTGTATAAGAACAATTAAGGAACTCGTTCCTGATATAAATTTATCCGATATGGATATTGGTATTGCTATGATACAGAGTTGTATTTGTGACGTTCTTGATTTTTTAATAGAAAATGGGAGTTTAAAAGTAGAAGATTTATTGAAAGGAGCGAAGAAATGAAGAAAGTAGAGTTCAAACATCAAAGAATAAAAATACCGGAAACTACGTGGAAAGGCGTAGATTTAACAACACTTGAATTTCCATGTCTGTGTAGTTTCTTCACAGGAAATAGACATCCGGGAATCATACATAGACAGACAAGAGATAGTGATAGCGATATATACGAATTGTTTTATGTCGTATCGGAAGCAAATATTACTAATAGTTGTAAATCAGATAGGGATTTATTGTCCCTACTAAGAATGTGGGATGTAGAGTGGGAGGATGGTGTGATTATATATGATAATTACTAACATATTAATAGGATGGAATCTAATTCTGACAATTTTAATTATACTTATACTTTTCAAAGGTGGAGATAAAGAATTAAGATTAGATAAGATAGAAAGAAATATTGAGGAAAATAGGGTCTATGACATAATAGTGGAAGAATCCTCTCTTCATTGGCGTGAGTGTTATTATCCTGAATGTAAACAACGTATAGTAACAGTAAAAGAGGCTATAGCATGCTTATATAGAAAGTGTAATTTTTCTATAAGCTATACACCAGAAACAACCAGAACAATGCCAGAGGATGTGAGAATCAAATGATTATAACTAATATTCATAACATACCGGAAACCATATATAACGCAATCGTAGCCAACATACAACGACCCGAAAAAGACGTTATGAGGGTATCAGAACTAATAAATCCACCGTTAATTAAACAGTTAGCGGTGGAACATTGGGATGAAATTGTAGTAGACGCATCTGATTTTTTGTGGAGTATATTAGGAAGTGCTGTACATTATATACTAAAAAAAGGTACACCAGAAAATGCATTGGGGGAAGAACGTATATTTGGAAAGACTAATTATGGAGTGTTGTCCGGTCAATCTGATATATACCATAATGAGGGTATAGAAGACCATAAAGTAACTTCCGTGTTTAGTTTCCTACTTGGGGTAAAGGATACGTGGATAGCACAATTAAACGTATACAAATGGCTATGGGAGTATAATGGATTTCCAGTCAAGTCTTTAAAGATTAATGCCATTTTAAGGGATTGGAACAGGAGAGAGGCACAACGTAATCCGGGTACATATCCACAAATACCATTTATAAGTATGACTGCCAAAATGTGGAATAAATTTGATGTAACAGATTATATTAGTGAACGCTTCCAATTACATAAATTAAGAGATGTGGAGTGCACCAGTGAAGAAAAATGGGAAAGACCTACTACCTATGCAGTAATGAAAGAAGGTGCTAAAAGAGCAAATAGAGTGTTACATACAATGAATGAAGCTAAACAATATATGGATAATATAACTTCTAAACCTGATGTTAAAAAATCAGTGAAATATAATATAGAAGTAAGACCGGGTGAATGTGTAAGATGTGATAATTACTGTGATGTGAAACTATTTTGTCCGTATTGGAAGGGGGTATAAAGAATGGGTGATATATTAGCACCATGGATATGTGAGGAGTGCAAACATGCATTTGCTATAAGTATATATTTTTGTGGTGTAGTGTCTTGTCCTTACTGTAGGACTAAACAAAGTGGTAGACTACAAAAAAATAAAAAGGAGAAAGAAATGAAAGTAATAATGAAAAGCAATCTCAATCAAGGAGTAAGGTGTGATTCGTGTGCTTTAACTTATACTGTAACAGATGGCTGTTATTTTTCCGATAATGGCTGGTGTCCATATTGTGGTAAGAAACAAGAGAAAGAAATAACAACAAAAGAAAGGAGTAAGGAAATGAAAGAATATAAAGTAACGATTAAACAAGAGGTAGAAACTGAAATTAAAATTAGGACGAATTCAGAGGATGAAGCACAAGAAGTAGTAGAGAGTCTAATATCAGATGATAAGATACAGCATTTGATAGACGATGAAGAAGACCTACTTGAATGTGATGAATGGGAAGTAGATAATGTAGAAGAAGCTTGAAATGAAAAAGTATATAAAGGAGGGAAACCATGAAAGAGTATAGAGTACGTTTTAAACAGACAGTGGAAGGATATATAGATATCCAAGCAGATACTAAAGTAGAAGCAAAAGAAGTATCACAATCACTTATTGATTGTAGTAAAGTACAGCACTTAATTCAGGAAGTAGACAAAGTAGAATGTGCTGAATTTAACGTGGGCGAAATAGAAGAATTGTGAAATGATAAATACCAAGGGTGTTTGTTACACCCATACTTAAATACTTAACTTTCAAACAAAAAAGGCAGGTGTAAAAGCCTGCCTTCTTCATTATTGTTAATTTATTGTCATGATATTCTCTCGTTTCAAATCAAACTCTTTACCACAATATGGACACAACACAGTTTGGTACTTCTGCTTGTTTCCGGGTGTTTCTGCTTTTAAATCTGCCCTACTAAGAGTTTCTGCCTTACATAACCATTCATCATAGTTATCATCTTTCGCTTGCGAACTTGCGATATATAACTTTTCTATAGAAGTTTTCTTAATTCTATCAGGACTATATCCCCACTTTAAAATCCACCTTTCGTATACTGCGATTAATTTGAACGCTTGTGAACGTGATAAATCAATTTCCGGACTTTCTAAGTACCCCTGCCATGTATCAGAATCAAGCTCTAAATACAACGATTCGTCATGTATAAGCTTCAAATATGCACCCATTTTTAGGAAATTTTCTTGTAATGCCTCTTTAGTAGCCACTAATAAATTGTGTATTTCCTGTGGTGTATGGTCAACTGATTCTCTATGAGCAACAGTATCTTCTTCTGAAATACCTAACATTGCACCCATGCTTTGTTCATATGTGCCATCTTCCTTTTGTTCCATATCTATCAATATTTTATCCACAAAATAGCCCTCCATTTTCGTATCTCTTTATAGTACTCTGTAGATACTCCTTAATCTCTTTCAAGTCACTAATTGAGTGTTTATTTGGAAGATTAACGTCATAAGCAGATTGTTGTAATAAGTCATACCATTTTTGTCCTCGCTTTTCTACCATTTTAGATAAGAAATATAAAGGATTCTTATGAGCACTATTAGGTGCAAGTGTATGTGCACCTGACGTTAGTAATGCACCATTAATGAGCATCCAACGTACTCGATAGTTACTACGCCCGATAATATGGTGTCTATTGAGGACTCTCCCTTTACCTACCCCATCCTCTTGTCCGGTCATTTCACACTTACCACCTGCTTGTAACCAAACAGCAATACGCCATAACTTGTCTAATTCCTTAACCAAGAGTGCCCTTGGGGAACTCTTTCTCTTTCTGCGTAATCTACGCTTAAAAGGACACCACATAGGAGCGTATTTAATCCTATATGTTATCTCATTATGTTTTCTTTTCGTGTTGGAACATTCCGGGTAAACGCCTTCCCCTTTATGTACATCTACCCGGTATTCACATTCGCTACATTTTCTAGTCATCACTACCCTCTTTTGGCTATAATCTTTACTTTAACTATTTCTATGTCATGGTCTTTAAACAATCTAGTTATATCAGTATCACGATAGTTCGTATTAACGTCACTGCATTGCATACTACAATCATGTACAAAATAATACTTTATATTGTCATCATATCTTACATTAATGACCCCTAATTTTTTAAGTTCTCCTGACCACTCAGCCCATAAACAAAAAGCCGGGAACTCTACTCTTTCCGGTTTTTCAAATGGTTTTTCGTTTGGTTTACCAGTGTAAATTACTTCTAAATATGGTACGGGTTTTTCTTTCTTCTTTGGTTTCTCTGGTACCATTTCTATATCACTTATTTCTCCAGCATTCATTTTCCCAAACAGTCGTTTGGACACTCTAATATCTACCCATTTGGTTTTCATTTCTTTCACTCCTTCACATAGTGTTTTTTGCATTATTCTCTAATTCCCCGATTCTACTACCGGGTATCTTTTTTAAATCATCTATATCTCCACAATTTTCAAGTTTACATTCTAATATACGATGTAGATAGCCCATTGCATTGAATAATAGTCCACAAATAGCATCTTCCATTCCATCCCTACTCTCATGTCCTCTATGTGCCATCCACATATCCATAAAGTGGTGGAAAAGAGATTTCATGCACACTTTGAAATGTTCACTAAGACTTCCAAATCCCTTTTGCCAATTATCACTATCTCTGTAACTACCATCCTTCATCTTGCGGTGTTTGTGCATATACTTAGCGTATCGCATGAGAACAAGAGGACTCAGGAAACCCTCAAAGTCGAGTTTCCCTACCTCTGTATCTCTCTTTCCCCCAGATTCCCACTCACGCATCTTTGGTTTCGACAGCTTTGGTATGGTATATTCTACATCTATTTTACCAAGTGGTCTTTCACCGTAGACCGATGCTTTTTTCTTCATACTTCCACCCTTAATGGGTATACAAAGTACTTTCCAGCTAACTTATCCCTTGCCACTTGGTCTTTCTTAGCAAGTTCCTTTTCAATGTCTGATATAACATTCCCAAAGAATGTAGTTGCTTCTTCTATATCTTTTTTCGCTTCCGGTGCCATTTCCGGTTTGTCTCCCACAATCTTTAAGATTGCTGTTATGTTCTTAAACGTTTGTAATTGCATTTAAGCCCCCTTTAATAAATTTAAAATAGTATCTTTCTCTAAATTCTCTGGTGATAAATTAATATCTATTTCATCTTTCATGAATTTTGGCTCATCTACCATATTTTTGACTAACTTAGCTCCGGCTTTTACTAAGATGTCCTTTAGCTCTATGCTATCTTGGTAGAAGTCTATAAGGTATTGTCTACTATGCTCTGCAAATGCTGAATTACTTGATGTAATTGACCCACCTATTGATGTTTCAACAAAGTAAAATTTACTGCCGGTAGTTGTAGTGATTAGAAGTCCTAGTATCTTTTGCTTCTGGCTAATCTCTGATTGTAAAGATACAACAATATTATTAGGATTCACCATGCAGCCCTCATTAAGCATACTGACTTTCTGTTTAGCAACAATTATCTTAAAAGGTACTGGTATGTCTTTATCGTAATTATAGTAGTTTACAAAGAATATGAACTCATCTTTAAGCTGTCTTTTCACATAGAACAACTCCGTTGCCCCTTTAGGTTTTGGTGCTGTAGTAACATCTCCTGAATACAGGATATTCCTATTTTCATCTCTGTACGCTCCATCCCATCCATATTTATGGTCAGCGGAAAGCAAGGACAAGTCTAAATCTATCCACTTATCACTCACATTTTTCCAATGTACCCCAAATAGCATATCTTCTTTGATATCAACATAAGTCCCTGATGGGAAGTTCCCGGCAAATTGTTTCTCTGTTGCTGGTAAAGTATAGTTTATGTAGTCAGGAATGTATATCTTTTTACCTTTGACATTCTTTGCAACGTCTTTTATGATAGAATCTAAAACAATAGATAAGGTAGCTTTTGTTAAAACTTTACTTGCTTCCCCTGAAACAAACTCTGTAGCGTATGCCTTTCCGTTTCGTATGCGATACAGTATAGATTTTACATCTTTTGTTCTAAATTTTAAGGCATAAGCAAGTCTAATTTTTCTAAAGGTATTTACTTTTTTTAATTCCTGTTCTAACTGAGGTCTAAAGATAATACCTCCTCTTTTAATTACTGCTGTTACTGTATTAAGATAATCTTCCTTCATTGGGTAATGACAAGTCCTAGCAAATCTTCTTATCTTGTTAGTATAAATTTTCATTGCTTGATTAGTCCTAAAGGCTAAGAATATAGGTTTGAATCTGTAAAATATTTCTGCTAATACTTCAAATCCATATTTTGCATCATATTCTTGAAATAATTTAACAATTTTTATATTCTTCCCTTCTTTTATCTTAGCTATTACTGCCTTAGATTTTATCAGTAAGGTCTGGTCTGTTGCAACGTATACACAGTACCTTAGAAACTCTACAGGAGACTTAGGGAACATGCTAAGGTTGTCATACAATATTGCTTTGACTTCTTTGTTCTTGATGTTCGCTATGTCCCACTCTTCCATTCCTACATATATTGCTATATCTATAACATCACAGAGTGTATCCTCTTTGAGAGCGATACCAGACCCTAACAACGCCAGTAATTTATCCTTTAGTTCTTCCTTAGTGTATCCTTTTATTACTGTTAACTTCACATCTTCCATGTTTATATTAGGGATATCTAGGATTTCTTGTGGAATATAGACATAATTTCCATCATAAAGCCTATCTAAATGAAAATCTCCCGGTACTTGTGTTATCCCTTTTTCTAACACATATCCGAGAGGGTCTGCTTTACCATAGGTAGTAAGGTAATGAGCCCATTGTTCTATGACTAATTGTTCTATACTTGCATCTCTTACCTTAGCCCATGACTTATGAAAAGTCTGATTCGCTTGCGAACTATCAATCCCAATTTCTTTCTCAACTAGTTCTATCAATTCACCAAACTTGTGGTAAGGGTAATCTGCGATTACATCTGACGAAAATACGAATCCTTTTGGAATTGTTTTCAGTAATAACTCTTCCGGTTGTAAAAATACCCCCTTTCTTTCTTTTATTGGTAGTGCATTAAATAATCTTAAAGTAGCCTTCATCATTTTTCCCCCTTTTTGTTTAAGGCGAGTAGTATTAGAGTCCCCATGTGGCGGGGACTCCATCTGTTAAAGATGGTTTAATAGGAACTACTAATGCCTCATATTCTTTTTATTAGAGACGAACAGTACGCTTACGCAATGTATCAAATAGGAACTGTTTATGTCTCTAAGTTATAATAAGGCGAGTGGTATTGTGGCTGGTGGGGGAGTTAACACCCGAAAGTGTCACAGTCCCCCGCTGTAATTTAATAGGAACCACTTTTGCCTTATATTCTTTTTAAGTGAAGACGGATAGTATTCATGAAGCTGGGTCTCCCCAGCATGGTCTCAGCCCCATGGGCTGAATATAATAGGAACTATCTTTGTCTTCAATTATAATAAAGGCGGACAGTATGTTTTCACCATTGAATATATTAGGAACTGTCGTTGCCTTCGTTTCGCTGTTTTTTTTTAATTCGGTTGCATACATTATACCACATCTCATGTGAAATGTCAAATTTATTTTATTTTTAAAAAATCACTACATTGGTTTTCTTGCAATTTATCCCCCCACCAGTAACATTTTTTAGTTCCATGATTGTAAAACTCACACATATAACACCATTCAAACATTACCTATCCTCCTTATTGTGATAGTCCATTTCTTGTTGGTACTCTCTACCTAACATATCCTCTATTCTAGCATATTCCGGGTAAAAGTGAACAGGTGCTCTACCTATTGAGCCATCTCTATTCTTTGATACCAAAATTTCAATTTCTTCTGGTGGTTCTCCCCCAAACCTTTGTTTGTTCTTTTGTTGTAAACGTTCTTTCCAGTATATAAATAATACCATATTAGAACATTCTTCTATTCGCCCGGTGTCTCTTAAATCGCTCAGTTTAGGTTCTCGTATTTCATCCTTATTCCGGTTCAACTGACTTACACATATTGTCCCCAATTCATGTTGAATGGTTATAGATTGTAGTATCTTAATATTCCTTGTTGCTGTATTATAATCTTCTCCACTTAGATTTTGTATGTAGTCAAGAAACAGAATATCTGGTTTGTACTTTCTAACATTCATACTCACATCTTCAATCTCAAATATTTTCTTGATATTCATATTCCATTTTTCGCCTATTTCTCTCGCTATGAACTCTAAGCTTTCTGTTTCATTAGGACTTATCATTCCCTTTCTTATATCCATTATGTTCACTGAACCCAGATTACCCAGAATACGTCTACCTACCTCAGGAGATAGCATCTCAGTAGATAAAAACAGTACGTTTTTCTTTTGGATAGCAAAATCTATCGCCAACTGTATAGCCAACCCTGATTTCGCTTGCGAAGTATATCCACCTATTGTTAGTAATTCTCCCTTGTCAAGACCCCCTAAATGTTTGTTTAATATAGGTATGCTAAATTTATATTCTGTACCTTTTAGTGTATTGAACATAGTGTTTTCTAATATTGCTCGAAATGTTTCGTCTTTAATTTGACGCTCTCCAAGTATTTCCAACTTGTCTAAAGCATCATCAATACTAATTGTCCCATCGTCTACAGCAGTTAAAAGACTATATTTTGCTCTTTTCAGTGATGCATCTTGTATTATCGTATCATATTCTTTGATATTGTTCACTGTTGGAACGGTATTAATTAAATGTGTAAGATACGTTGTCCCACCAATCTTCTCTAGCTTTTCAACTCCCAAGTATTCAGCCACTGTTATTGTATCTACTCCAATTGTTTCTTTCAACATCTTGAGCATTGTTTCATATATTATTCTGTGTTCAGTTTTAAAAAAGTCATCCGGTAATAGAGTCTCTGCTGTAGCAAAAAAGGCACTTTCATTAACTAAACACGCTCCTAGACACGCCTGTTCTGCAAATATCACCTGTCCAACTGTTTTTTTTAAATTCATTTTAACTCCTCCAATGGATTGATACCGGTATCTTTAACTGCTATAGAATTGACATACCCCTCAAATTTGTTTACATTGAACAGTGTCTGAGGTCTCAAGAATTGTTGCCACTCAGTACCTATTCGCTTATCACACATCAAATCAATTACAGCAATAACATCCGCTTTAGTGTAGTCTTTTAATCTAGCATTTAAAAGTTTCAGTGTTTGTTGGTTCGTGTCCTTAAATCCATGTGGTTTGACTAGTCCTAGTCTTTCATTTAAGTGTGCGATAATTTCCTTTTGCTCGGCAGTTGCACATAAGTTCTTATTAGTATTGTTAAGATTAGTATTGTTCGTGGGGTTAATTTGCACTAGTGCCGGGTCTTCTTTTGCACTAGCGACTGGTGCAAAATTTGCACTAGTTGGCTCTAACATTAAATAGTTATTGGCTTTTCCAAGTTTTCTTGTTACTGCTATCAACCCCTGTTCCTCTAGAACTTTAAGGCTTTTAATTACTGTATTCCGAACTAATCTCGATTTCTTTTCTAAAAGTGCTAAGGATGGAAAGCATGTTTTTGTTTCATTATGTATATACCTCATAAGTGATGCATATACTAACATGTCTGAGGCATTTAAGTTTGGGTTATCAAATACGTCATACCTTATCCATAAAAATCCTTTAATTAACTGTAACTTCATATTGCCAGACTCACTTTCTCTGCTGTGTCTAAAAGCTCTGCAACAGTTTGTTTATCTAATGCTTTAACATGTAGGATTCCACATGGGTCTGTTTCAATATCTGTTCCTTTCATGTGTTCTGTAATCCAACTAAGTATTTCTGCTTTTGTAGCACTCACCAGTCCGGACTTCATTAAGTTAACTTCTGTGATTAGTGTGAAGCCATCATCTTTATTATAGAAGAAGTCAACTAATTTGTCACACCACTTAAAGTAGTCTTTTAGTTCTATTCTACCTGAATCAATCCACTTTCCTACCGTCTTACATGCAGATTGTTTCGCAACTATTAAGTCCTTAGCTTCCCACATCTTCCTTTCTTCTTCTTTAGATTGTGAATATCCATTCTTTTTTACAACTACTTCTGCTTCTTTTAAATCTTCCTTATCCATGACTGGTTCGGCTTTTATAGTTACAGGTGGTTTTCCGGGTAATTCTACCGGTGTTGCATTTGCTGGTGCATCAGGAAAGTCATCTACTTGTGTAAATTCTTCTATAAATGTTACTCTAACACTTGTTTTTATTGGAAATGTTCCATCCGGTTTAAGTGGCTGTTTTCTATCTGCATATTTATCTAGTTTGCCTTTAATAGTTACCGTATTACCTTTAGCATATCCTTGGTCTTCCGTACTCATTGGTATATTACATCCTATACCATGTGTTTCACCTTCTCCATCTGATACAACTACAAATTGGTTAAATCCTTCTCCATACCTAACAGGTTTAGGTGCAGAGTCATAGGCAACCCTTCCTTGAATCTCAACGTCTGTGCCGTTCGGCAGTGCGTGTAGTTCTTGTATTTTATTCATAAATTATTATTTCCCCCTCTCTTGGTTTAATATCAAACTCTCTAATTAACTCTGATAAGGTATCTTTTGTACTTACAGAATTGTAATAAGAATCTTCTTTGGTTCCAAGGTCTACTAACGTAAATCCAGCAGTACCTTTAAAAACTAGTCCCTTTCCACAATAAGTACCTCGTTGTTTGTGAATACATAAGAATGGAAGTCTCGGACAATTGCTTCCACTACCTTCCTTAATCGTAATTTTAAAATTTCCCCCACGCATAATTTTTCCCCCTTAATTTTTTTTGGCGTGCATATATTATAGCACACTTTTGCCCGAATGTCAAATAAAAAAGAGGAGCAGGTAAAACCTACTCCTCGCATGCGAACAACCTATTGTTTTCCTTAAAATTCAAATGTTACTCCACCTATAATTCCGCTATAACTTGGATTCAATGGGACATAATTTACTCCTGCGAATATTCCAAGACTGTTTCTTTTCAGTAATTTATCTATTATTTCTTGTTGTGTTTTGATTAAAGCTTGTAAATTTTTTGTTACTTCTAACAGGGTTTGATTATCTGCTTCCGCTTTGTTATAGAGTTCTTGATATGCTATTGCTATTTCAGCCATATCTTCGTACGCTATTACTAATTCACTATATGTATCTGGTACTATAAGTTTGTCTATGGTTGGTGATGTAACTCCAACTATCCCTAAGGAAAACACAATACAGAAAACTATGAGGATATTAAAATGTTTCTTTAATCGTTCAGCTAATGTTTTAGCTTTTTCTTTTCTACTTTCCATTCTCTTTTCTATTTCCTTTACTATTACCTTTTGTTTCTTCGCTTCTATTTTTACTTCCTCAATCTTTTCTTTAAGTTTTGAATTATCTCTACGAGTGAAAAATACATAGACTATTACAGAAAAAACAATCCCTAAAGCCACCTTAACCCAATCCCAAATTTTTTTCATATTATCACTTCCCAAATATACTTTTAATTAAATCCCATATCTTCATAGGGACAATCGTTACTACATTCCAATACCACTTGAAAAAGTCGCTGTAATGGAATACAGCGTACACCGCAGTCATTGTCATTAACACATAAAATACAATATCCATCTATTCACCACCTTTCTAGTCATTTGGTGTAGGACAGATTGTACCTTCACATTTTGGTACGTCTGTTCTAAAGTAGGTACAAACTTTCCCAAATCCAAATGCTAACATTAAAAATATTATCAAAATTATAAGTCTTCTAACCATCTATATAAATCTACACATCTCCTTATCCATCCCCTAATGTTCTCCCTATTGTTCTTATCAGAGAAATATGCGATTCTTCTTAGTAGTAAATCTTTCCAGTCACCTTTTGCTAAATGACTAACTTTACATAGTGCTCCAATACCCGGATTAACAGCAAATTCAAATGCTACACAAGCAAGTTTAAAATCAAGTTTATCACACCCTGCTTTAAGCCAGTACTTCGTACGATAACATTCAACAGCTATTCCAAATGCTTCATCCTTCCTTCCTGCATCAATAAGTTCTTTCATCGCTTCAACTTCCATGGGATTATACTTTGATGCTATGCCCCAGATAGTTAGTTTTCCGGGGTCAGTCTTCTTGTTACTCATATATCCTTCCCATTTAAGCGTGAAGTCTAACACTCTTTTTAATGAGACATTTATGCTCATTATATGCTCCTTTTTGTTGCCGGTGAGTATCTTAAAAGCAAATCATAGCATACATCTGTAGAACTTACGTCTTCTCTACAATGTGTAAGAACTTCTTGTAGTGCTACTTTCTCTCCTGCCCCTGACCTTATCCATAATTGTGGTGTCATGGGATGATTCTTTGCCTTAATATTAAAGAATTGACACACGCTTTGTAGTCTATTGCTGTGTAAGGCAAGCTTAGCTCTTGCAAGATAGTACAAATCGGTATGATATAACTCCTGATAAGTTGGAAATTCTATATCATAAAATATTGCTCTACTTCGTACGTAAGGTAAATCAAAACGAGTACCATACCATGTGACTACTCTATCATATTTTTCAATTTCAGCAACCGCTGATTTTATAAGCCTATAGTCATTCTTGTCCCTTGCTTCCTTTGAAGTGATTATATCTTCATGGATGATATCTTTTCCTGCTTTTTTGACACACCAACATAACATATGTGACCAGTTAGCCTTTAGTCCGGTTGTTTCAATGTCAAATATCCCCACCTTCTCATGCATCGGTGACATCTCTGGTTGTTCTTGTAGGTAACAAGCATAGTGTTCTAGGTAGGTATGTCCATGTCTACACTTGTTTTCTGCTAGCCAGAAAATATCTTTCTTTAGTAACCTACGTATCGGAATTTTTAAATTTTCTCTTGGCATAATTCTCCCCCTAATTTTTTTTCGCTATACTA